>Ga0207057_1108_pt1 | contig 21313 bp, 15 predicted proteins | sample Alteio_BWMinCont_33_FD_153265 | JGI IMG/M metagenome (GOLD analysis project Ga0207057, IMG submission 153265) | Enriched cells from forest soil in Barre Woods Harvard Forest LTER site, Petersham, Massachusetts, United States -... | ecosystem: Environmental > Terrestrial > Soil > Temperate forest >... | reverse complement strand
GGGCCCACCGCCAAAGATGGATTACGCGCGCTTCATTGCGGCATCGCTCTTCTATCTGGCGATTCGCAATCAACGGGATGCCGCAGGGCTGATTGTCTTCGACGACGAGGTGCGGGAGTATGTCAGGCCATCGACGCGCCAGGGCCAGTTGACACGGCTTTTTGCGGGGCTCGAGCACGCAGAGCCGCGCGCGCGGACAGACTACGGCAAGCCGCTTCAACATTTCCAGGCATTGCTGCATCGACGCGGCATCGTCATCGTGATTTCGGATTTCTATGAGGAGCCGGACACAATCGTGCGCATCATTGAGCCGCTCCGATTCCACGGCAACGATGTGGTGCTGTTTCATATACTCGATCCTCAGGAAATACGGCCTGAGCTGAAGGGACCCGCTATCCTTGTCGATCTCGAAACGGATCGCGAGATGGAAGTCGTCCCGGAGTACACAAAGACGATCTATCGCGCGAAGATGCAGACCCACATCGAGCAGCTCAGCTCGCGCACAAGAGCCGCGGGGATGGATTATCACTTGCTCGTAACAGATCAGCCGCTCGACACAGCGCTGCGCGAATATCTTTCGCTGCGGAAGGCGGGGAACTGATGGGCTTCCTCGCGCCGTGGTTTCTTGCAGGCCTGGCAGCGCTGGGCGTTCCGGTCTTCGTGCATCTGCTGCGGAAGCATGTGACCACGCCACGGCCGGTAAGTTCACTGATGTTCTTCGAGCGTGGAATCCAGAGCTCCACGCGGCACAAACGGTTAAGGTATCTCCTGCTCTTCGCACTAAGGTCTGCATTGGTATTTCTCGTGGTGCTGGCGTTTGCGAGTCCATTTGTACGCCGACCCGCTGCAGATACAAGCGGGCATCTGCAGCTGATTGTGCTGGACAACTCCTTCAGCATGCGCGCCGGGACGAGATTCGCGGACGCGAAGCAGCAGGCACTATCATTGCTGGCTGCGAAGCCTCATGCGCAGAAGGCGCAGGTGATCTCGTTAGGTGGTCAGCTCGCGGTGCTGACACAGCCGATTAGCGATGAAGCACAACTGCGCTCGGCGCTTGAGAGCATCCAGCCAGGAGATGGGCACGCAAACTACGGCGATCTTGGAAGGAGCATTCGCGCGATGACCGAGACCGCGCAACGGCCAGTCGATTTGCACCTGTTCAGCGATATGCAGCGCACGGCTATGCCTGCAAACTTTGCCGACATGGTCTTGCCAGCGAACGTGACACTCGTGCTGCACGATGTGGCGAAAGGCGCAGTGCCGCCCAACTGGACGATTGAGCGTGTGAGCGCACCGGTCGATCTCGCCGATCCGAAAGACCCGAAGCGTTCGCGCATGCAGGCCGTTGTGGCTGGTTTCGGCACCCCGGAAGCGGAGAAGACGATATCGCTTGTCGTGAATGGCAAGCAGATCGCAACCCATAAGGTGGACGTACCGGCAAATGGGCGCGCGACAGTGGAGTTCGCGCCCATTGATGTCGGGTATGGATTCAACCGCTGCGAAGTGCGCATCGAAGGCGGGGACGCTTTCCCGGCAGATGACGCCAGCCTCTTCGTGATTCGCCGGTCAGATCCAGAGCGGGTACTCTTTGTCCATGCCGCAAGCGACACCCGGTCGGCCCTCTACTTTGGCGCTGCGCTTGGAGCTGCAGGTCAAGCCTCGTTCCTGTTGCAATCAGTCACTGCAGAGCAGACGACAGACCTTGACCCATCGCGGTTCACATTTGTCGTGCTGTCGGATACTGCTACGCTGCCGTCGATCTTCGAGCACACAGTCGCGCAGTACGTATCGAAAGGCGGAGGTGTACTCATTGCACTTGGCACGAACGCGGGGCGACGTACGCGCATTCCGCTCTGGGGAGCCGATGTCAAAGATACGCACAACTACGCTCGCAATGGAGGCGCCACGACAGTCGGCCATGTGGACTTCACCTATCCCGCGCTTGAACAGGAGCAGCCGGGACGCGATAACGGCGGCTGGGCGGAGATGAAGTTCTTCTACGCTGCATCCGTCGATCCGGCACAAGCGCGAGTCGCGGCGCGTCTGAGCGATGGAACGCCGCTGCTGCTCGACAAACAGACAGGCGAAGGGCACGTGCTCCTGTTCACATCCGGATTGGAAAATCTCACGAATGATCTGCCACTGCATCCGGTCTTTGTGGCATTCGTCGATAAGGCCGCGCGTTACCTCTCAGGCCGGGAGCTGTTGAGCGGTTCCCAGCTAGTCGATTCGTTCGTGCAACTCCGCTCGGCTGCCGCGCCTGCCGGTGAAGTAGCAAACGTGGAGGTGGTCGATCCTGATGGGCGCAGGCCGCTCTCGCTCAGCGAGGCAAGGACAGTGCAAACCTTTCAGCTGCGGCGCGCGGGCTTCTATCAGGTTCGATTTGCGAATGGCCGCGATGCGGTCATTGGAGTGAATCCCGATCGCCGCGAGTCTGACCTGCAGCAGATTGCACAGGATGTGCTGCAGCTCTGGAGCGGAAACAGCAATGACAATGCCCTGCAGCGCGAGGTCGCCGTTGATGACGTCAAATATCGTCGCGTGAATCTGTGGTGGTACGTTATGCTGCTTGCATTGGTAGTCACGCTGGCGGAGACAGCCCTGTCCAGTCGCTACCTGGGTACGCAGCGGGAGGAAGCATGAGCACGCAGGCCGAGCTCAATTCCTATATCGCGCGACTGCAGCACAGGCTGCGGCTGGGAGCGTGGCTGCGCGGCGCTGCCATCTTTACCGGCACGGCACTCGTCGTCACACTTGCCCTTGTGCTGCTGCTCAATCACTTTGCTTTCCCGTCTCATGGAGTAGCAGGAGCACGCCTCGCGCTGCTCGCTTCACTTGCCGCAGCCGCAGCGTTTGGCATCGCGCTCCCGCTTGTCCGCGTGACTCGTGCACATGCTGTGCGCAAGGCCGAAACCGCCCATCCTGAGTTTCAGCAGCGGCTGACAACCTTTCAAGAGCGCGAACGCGACGGCAGCGATCCCTTTCTGGAGTTGCTGGCCGCCGACACGTTGTCGCGTGCGCAGTATGCAGAGCCGTCCTCATTGGTTCCAGACAACAGGCTCTTCGCATTGAGCGGCGCCGGGCTTGCGTGCCTCGGTGTACTGGTGTGGACGATCGCCGCTGGACCGGGCTATCTGGGCTATGGCGCTTCACTGCTCTGGACCGGAGCGAAGAAGAATGCGGTTCCGCTCTACTCCATCGTCGTGACGCCCGGCGATGTTGCTGTGCGCCGGAACAGCGATCAGTTGATTACCGCGCATGTCATCGGCATGCGACCGGAGAAGGCGCAAATCTTCGCCCACTACCAGAGCACCAATGTCTGGGAGCCAGTGACCATGCAGGCGCAGCCGGACTCGGGCGGCGCGGCGGCATACCAGTTTGTCTTTGCCGGTTTGCCCGAGAACGTCGAATACTATGTGGCCGCCGGTCCGCTGGTCTCACCGCACTATAAGGTGCGCGTCGTGGACCTTCCCGCCGTCAAGGGCATTCGCGTAACTTATCAGTACCCGAAGTGGACCGCGATGAAGCCGGTGACAGAAGAGCACTCCGGCGACCTGCGTGCCATCGAAGGAACAGACGCCGCAATCGAGGTCGAGATGGATCATCCTTTAAAGGACGGTCAGCTCACGCTCGACAGCGGTCAGGCGATTCACTTGAAAGAGGGAAGCGGAAACAAGTATCAGGGCACAATCCACATGGATAAGGACGGCGCCTATCACCTGGATGCCACTGACGAAGGTCAGCCCGTGAGACTTTCGGAGGACTACTTCATCGCCACAGAAAAGGCGATGCCTCCGGAGGTTGCCATCAGCCGTCCCGGCGGTGACTATCGCGCCACCCCGATCGAAGAGGTCACGGTCGGAGTAAAGGCAGCAGACCAATTCGGCTTGAACGATGTCCACCTGCATTACTCCGTAAACGGTGGTCCGGACCGCGACGTGAATCTGCTCAAAGCTCCCGGCGAAAAGGATACTAATGGCGCCTACACGCTGAGGCTCGAAGACTTCAAACTGGTTCCCGGCGATCTGGTGAGTCTCTACGCAACCGCCAAGGATGGCCACGCCGAGTCACGCACGGATATTACCTTCATCCAGGCCGACCCCTTCGAGCGCGAGTTTTCACAGTCGCAGCAGAGCGGTGGTGGAGGTGGAGGTGGTGGTGGCCAGAATAACCAGACCGACATATCCAAACGCGAGAAGGAGTTAATCGCCGCTACCTGGAAACAGCAGAACGATAAGTCTGCGACTCCGAAAGACGCTGCCGTAGCAGGTCAGTTCCTTTCCGATGCGCAGCAGAAGCTCCGCGACCAGGTGATGGCGCTCTCGGCTCGTATGGAAAGCCGCGATCTTTCTGAGGCCAACGAAGAGTTCACCGGCTTCGAAAAGGACATGCAGACCGCGGCGGCGGCGATGGCTCCTTCAGCGGGCAAGTTGAAAGCAACGCAATGGAAGGATGCCATTCCACTGGAGCAAAAGGCGCTGCAGGCGCTGCTGCACGCTGAGGCAACCTTCCGCCGGATCGAAGTTGCCTTCGGTCAGCAGGGCGGCGGTGGCGCCGGCGCCAATAGCGCAGGACGTGATCTGGCCAGCCTCTTCGATCTCGAATTGGACACAGAGAAAAATCAGTATGAGACGGCCCAAAGCACTTCACCCGCTGAGCAGCATCAGAAGGATGTAGAAGACGCGCTCGCGAAGCTCGATGCTCTGGCCAAGCGGCAGGAAGATCTGGCGAACCAGCAACGCAATCCGCAGCAGAGCTTTCAGGAGCGCTGGCAGCAGGAGATGCTGCGACGCGAGGCCGAACAACTGCAGCGACAGATGGAGCAGCTAGCGCAGAACAGTCACGGCCAGCAACAGAACGGACAACAAAGCTCAAGCGGAACATCTTCAGGACAATCCGGTTCGCAGCAGCAAAACGCACATTCGCAGAATGATTCCCAGACGTCCCGCCAGCAACAAGCAGGCAGCCAGTCTTCCGCGCAGACTCCCGCACAAGGTTCAGATCCGCGCATAGAGCAGGCCTTAAACCGTCTACGCCAGGCGGGTGAAGCGATGAAGCGCAGCGGCAGCCCGCAGCAAAGTGCCGATGCAGCGCGCCAGGCCGCTGACCGGCTCCACGAGGCGGAAAACCTGCTGTCCGGCACGCAGCAGCAACTCGCATCCGGCAAGTTGAATTCGCTCTCGCACGAGGCAGACCGCCTGACCCAGGAAGAACGCGCCCAGGCAGACCGCATCAGCAAGCTCGCCAGCCAGCAAGGCGACCCCGATTCAATGGAGGATGCCGCGGACAATCAGATGGATCGAGACCGCATGATGGAGCGGCTTCGCCAGCGCAACCAGTTGGCCGGTGAGCGGCAACAGTTATCCAATGATCTATCGAAGCTGCAGAAGGGTATGCGCGATACCGCGCGTGAGATGGCTCCAAACCAGCCTGGCGTCTCACAAAAACTCCGCGATGCGCTGACGGAGATGGACCAGTCCGACCTCGACAACCATGTGCAGAGAACGGCGGACTGGCTGCGCGGCGGAATCAATCCGAACTCGAACGGCACTGAGAGCGAGATCGCGCAGGGACTGCAAAAGTTGAACCAGCAGCTTCGACAAGCGCAAAAAGAAATCGGACAGGGGAAACCAGGACAGTCTGAAGGCGCGGCGCAGGGAGATCAGACGGCCATGCTGAATCAGGTCGAGCGCCTGCGCAGCCAGCTTGAGGCAATGACCGCCTCGCGTCACGGCAACGGACCTCAACAGAGCCAGAATGATCAAAGCAGCGGGCATGACCTCGGCAAACAGCAATCTGGTAACGGCGGGCAGCCATTAGGTCAAACGCAACAGGGCAGCGCACAGAGAGACGGCGCGGGTCAGCTGGCAAGAAATCGCCCTGGTCAGCCGGGTGCTGATCAGCCTGGAATTGACCAGCGCGGGGATATCAGTGGTGACGTTCGCTACGGTGGAGGCGGCGCCGACGCCGACGTCCTGGGCAACATCAACACAGGTAACAACCGCTATGGCCAGGCGCGGCAACAGCCCGTTCCTGCCCACGCATCCGGCAATCCACCTGATAACGAGCACTTTTATCAACAGGGCATGCAAGAGCTGAACCAACTCCGCCAATTGGTGCAAAGCGATCCGCAGGCGGCGAAAGAAGTCCGTGAACTGGCCAGTCAGATGCAAAAACTGGACCCGAGCCGCTTCCCAGGCAATCCGGAGATGGTAGAGCGGATGCATAATGAGGTGCTCAGCTCATTGGACCGCATCGAACTGCAACTGCAGCACGACGCTTCGACAGAAGCGCGCACCGGCAAGCCGTCCTTGATCCCAGAGGGATATCAGGATTCGGTCGCCGAGTACTACAAACGGCTGAGCAGAAATCCCTAAAGCTTGCGACTACCTATCTTCTGCCATAATCACCTTGATATCCCACGTTGTTGGCTCCGAAAAAATCGACAGCCGCTCTTTCAGTGAAGGATTGATCTTATGACGATTCGGCTGACTGCAGTTGAAGCTCGCGTGCTTGGCGCTCTGGTTGAAAAGGAAATCACTACTCCGGAGTACTATCCTCTTTCGCTCAACGCGCTGATGAACGCCTGTAACCAGAAAAACAATCGAGAACCGGTCATGCAACTGGATGAAGACGAGATTCGCCAGGCGTTGCATGGATTGGAAGATGATCGCCTTGCTGGCCCGTCACGCGCCTTTGACAGCCGCGTAACCAAGTACGAGCACCATCTGCAGGAAGTCTTCAACTTCACGCGTGGTGAAGTGGCTGTGCTATGCGTGCTGTTGCTGCGCGGACCGCAAACACCGGGCGAACTGCGCAGCCGCACCGAGCGCATGCATCGCTTTGAAGACATCGAAGATGTGCTTTCCGCTTTGCAGCGGCTCATACAACGCGAACCGTCCCTGGTAACGGCCCTTCCACGTCAGCCGGGCACGAAAGAGACTCGCTATGCCCACCTTCTTTCGGGCGAGATTGACGTAGCGGCGGTTCTACCGTCGTCAGGTCAGGCAGAGGCGAACGATTCTTCCGGCAATGAACGCCTGCTGCAATTGGAGGCCGAGGTCGCCAGACTGCGTCAGGATCTGATGGAGCTGAAAGAGCAGGTAGCTAAGATCATCCAATCGAATCAGTAAATTCAGTCATGGAATCCCGGCAGATCGACGCGTTTTGCAATGTGATCCTTGATCCAATGGCTGTCCCACCATTCTTTCGGGTCAATCTGGACGCCGTCGAGCAACATGCCGAAATGGATATGGTCGCCTCCGGCCATTCCCGTCTGGCCGCTCGTGCCCATCACCTGGCTTCGTTTCACCATGTCGCCTTCGTGCACATCGATATGACTCAGATGACCGTAAAGCGTCATCAGCCCATAGCCGTGATCGACCACAATGCAGTTGCCATAGATGCCCAAAGGAGCCGCATATACAACGCGGCCATCGTTCGAGGCCTCCACACCAACATGCTGCGTAACCGCGAGATCATATCCGAGGTGGACCTGCTGATCGATCTTCTTCCCCTGATAAATGTAGTTCCGCAAATCCGCAAAGGTCGCCTCCGACTGCGAATGAGCCTGCCGCACAAATGGCTGCGACCATAGAAACTTATCCGCTGTCTTGAGCCGCAGATCAAACAGGGTCTTGTTATTCGCGCGCCGCATCTCGTTATTGATCTTTACAAAACGCGTCACATAATCGCCCGAGCCATTCGGGTCAAGCTCGTTCACCACCTTCTGCATGAACGCATCGCTCACCTGCAGGTCATGCACTGTGTATTTCGGCTGCTCCTTCTTGGGGAACTGGAATACGATCGGGCTCGTCACATCATTTCCCGCGCCGTTCGACGCGTAGACCACTGGAACCGTGCTGGCCGGCATATTCCAGGCAAAGGCGAAGAGCGAAAAGTAGCCAGGCTTCCCGCCGGGCATCGGCCATGCACGAAATGTTTGATCCCCGACGCGCACGCCCGCGTCAGTCCAGCCGCCCGAGACATTGAACGTGGCCAGGTCAGCCATGCCCAGATAGAGGTAGTGCTGGTCAGAGTCGACACTGACGCTGGGAGGTTGGGTCACCACCGTCACCTCGTGCTCCCACCGCGCTTTCTTCCGAAGTAAATCGTTCGATGTGGCTTCAAGAATCAGTTTTGCTTTACCGTCCTTGAGTTGCGGAGTCGATTTGATTCCGGCGGTAAAGTTCCATGTTCCATCCGTCACGCGTGAAGGCTGGTCAGCCTCCCAAACGTGATAACGGACGCCATTCTGCTCGACAGACGCTTCGAGTCTGCGGATACCGCGCGGATCACTTGCATGGACGGTGACGGGAGTAGCCTGACCGAGAATCGAGATGGGAGATGGCACGTTTACAACCGGTGTCTTCGAACGCGCAATGAGAAAGACAATAGGCAGCAAAACGACAAGGACGAGAACAACTAAAAGAATTTTTCGCACAAGTCATTTTAACGGTCTGATGAGCGAATGAAAGATCAGCGAAAAGGGGTGGAGCCTCAGAAGCAACTATAGGATCTGCCTTGAATTAGTTTTAATTAACTTGCTTAAAATCAAAAGTTTACCAATGATTGCCGCGTTTATGGTGCAGGCAACCGATTGACAAGTTCCCACCGCGATAGGCGAATATAAGGCGAATACGCTGATGCCCTCGCCATCTTTACTACGCGCACAAATTGAAGCCGCCCTGGCTGACCGGATTCCCTCTGCTCTGACTCCGGCGCCACGAACCATCCGATCGGTTCTGGCAACGGGCATTTCCGGCATAGACGCGCTACTGCAAGGCGGACTACCCGTAGGGGCCATCACTGAGATGTCCGGTCCAGAATGCTCAGGGCGTACTTCTATTGCGCTTTCCTTCATCGCTGGCATAACGCGAACTGCTAAGGTTTGCGCCTGGGTGGATGTCGCAGACACACTGCACCCTGAATCCGCAGCCGCTGCAGGTGTTGATCTGGCTCGCCTGCTCTGGGTGCGTTGTGGAGTCAAAAAGACAGTTCCGCAGTCTGCGCAGAATCGCTTTGCACTCGATAAAAAATACCTGATTCCTCCTCCTGCCAAGAAGGGTCTGCATGGAGGAGGATTCGGTCCACATCCACGAGGCGAAACCAAAGGGATCTCGGATGCAATCAGCGACTTGTTGCGGACGGAAACCGCTGTCGCTGCCCGGTGCGCTGAGCCGCTGCCTCGAGTGCGAAGACAAAAAGAGGTCTTTAAGCCTCTTCCTCTTCAGCCTGGAAAGAACACAGGAAGACGGACTGCTCCTGATCCTGCTCGTGACAAACCATGGTCGAGAATCGATCAGGCGCTGCGGGTTACCGACCTGCTTCTACAGGCAGGCGGCTTCAGTGCGATTGTGCTCGACATGGGCAGCATCGCACCCGAATATGCATCGCGTGTTCCGCTGGCGACCTGGTTTCGTTATCGAACCGCCGCAGAACGCACGCAGGCAAGCATTCTTTTGCTGACCCAATATCCCTGCGCCAGGAGCAGCGCAGGGCTCGTGCTTCGCCTGCAATCATGCAATGCGCTCCAGGACGAAAGCACAGTCTTTAGCGGGATCAACTACGGCATTGAGATCGTGCGTCAACGCTTCACGCAGGATCAAACGAATGTGATCCCACTGCGAAAGTCGCCGCATAGGGAGACCGGAGCAAACTGGATCAGCAGAACTGCCTGGGCAGGCCGGCGATGAAAGCTCCTGAGCGATTTGCCTGCCTCTATGTCCGTGAGTTTCCGGCCCAGGCGCTTCTACGTTTGCGGCCAGACCTGCGCAATAAGCCCTGCGTTGTGATGGATGGTCAACCGCCGCTGCAGCAAGTCTGCTCTCTCAACGGTAAAGCCCATTCTCTGGGAGTGGCTCGTGGAATGAGCCAGGTTGAAATCGACACTTTTCCTTCAGTCGTCACGTTGCCTCGCGTGCGGGCAGAGGAATGCACGGCAAAAGCAGCCCTGCTTGAGTGTGCAGGCACATTCTCGCCCCGGGTCGAAGATCAAAGCAGCGACAGTGCATTTGTATGTGTCATCGACATTGCCGGAACAGAGAAGCTGTTTGGTCCACCTGACAAATTGGCAGAGCTCCTCTTAAAGAGAGTGCAGGATTTAGGAATTCTCGCCCGCATCGCCATCAGCAGCAATTTTCATGCGGCTGTATGTCTTGCCAAAGGCATGTCATCGAAAACCAGCGTAACTGTGGTCTCCGCTGAAGAACAAAATTCTGCACTGGCTCCGCTTCCAGTCGCTGTCTTCAACCTCTCAGCAGAACACGCAGAAACCTTTTCTCTGTGGGGAATCCGCACGCTCGGCATGCTGGCGGCCTTACCTGAAACCGAGCTGATCGCCAGGATGGGACAGGAAGGAAAGCGTCTTCGCCAAATGGCGCGAGGAGAATTACCGCATCTGTTCCTGCCGGTGCAACCTGCTTTCACGCTTGAAGAGCGCATGGAACTCGATTCGCCTGTGGAATTGCTGGACTCGTTGCTCTTTGTTGTAAGCGTCATGCTAGAGCAACTCATTCTTCGTGCAAGTGCGCGTGTGCTTGCACTTGCCTCCGTCACTGTCAACTTGTCGCTGGAGGGTGGAGCATCGCATGTGCGCACCATACGGCCCGTGCTGCCAACAAATGCCAAGCAGTTTTGGATCAAACTGCTTCATCTCGATTTGGAGGCACATCCGCCGCAGGCGTCAATCCTGTCGCTAAGACTTTCAGCCGAGCCCGGTGACACCAGCAAAGTGCAATTGGGATTGTTCTCTCCTCAATTACCCGAACCTATGCGGCTCGATGTAACTATGGCCCGCATTAGGGCCATAGTTGGTGAAGACTGCGCAGGCCGTGCAGTGCTCAGGGATACACACCGTCCAGATGATTTCCGAATGGAACCATTTACGATTCCTTCACAGCCATCAGAGACAGCTTCAGCTCCACCGCGCGCTGCCGTGCGGCAACTGCGTCCCGCGGAGAGCGTGACTGTCACCTTGCGCAGTAAACGTCCAGAAATCTTCTTCTTTCGCGAGAAACGATACACGGTGGAACACGCGTATGGTCCATGGCTGACAAGCGGCGACTGGTGGAATCAGAAGCTCTGGGGTGTTGAACAATGGGATCTGGTTGCGCGATCTCAGGATGGCGAACAGCTCTGCTGCGTCCTTGTTCGTGATCTAGTCGACAGCCGCTGGGAGATGGCAGCGCTTTATGACTGAGCGCTATATCGAACTGCATGCAGCCAGCGCCTTCAGCTTTCTTGAAGGCGCATCGCAGCCTGAACAGCTTATAAAACGTGCGGCGGAGCTGGAAATGCCGGCTATGGCGCTCCTCGACCGGAATGGCGTCTACGGCTCGGCTCGCTTCCATACAAGCGGCAGGAGGAATAACATCCGCGCGCACATTGGCGCGGAGATTAGCGTCTCAAACCTGGGACAGCGCCTCACGCCTCCCGCATGGGTACCTCATCGGTATAGAGCAGAGCCCGTGCGATTACCGCTGCTTTGCGAATCGCGCATCGGATATCAGAACCTGTGCCAACTTATCACCCAATTCAAGATGCGCGAGAAGACAAAGGGCGAAGGCGCAGCGACCGTAGAGGACCTTCAACAGTACGCGCCAGGTCTGGTCTGCATCACAGGCGGCGATGAAGGTCCGCTGGCTGCAGCGCTGGCGAGCGGAGGCGAAGATGCGGGCCGTGAAACAGTGGAGCAGCTCGTTCGCATCTTCGGTCGAGACAACATATATATCGAACTTCAGCGCCATCACGAGCGAGAAGAGGAATGGCGAAATCAGGCGGCTATCCGCATTGCACATTCTTTCAAGTTGCCGGTGCTCGCTACAAATGGCGTTCGCTATGCGACCTCGTATGACCGCGAGATTCTGGACCTTTTTACTGCGATCCATCACTATGTCGAACTCGATCAGGCCGGCCGTCTTCTGGCTCTGAATAGTCGACGCTATCTGCGCCCAGCGCGAGAGATGGCAACACTCTTCGAAGATATAACTGGAGCTATAGAAAATACCGTCGATCTTTCTTCACGCCTCAAGTTCGAATTAAGCGATCTCGGCTATGAGTTTCCTCGATATCCTGTGCCTGAAGGTGAAACGATGGACACCTTTCTACGGAAACGAGTTGCTGAAGGAGTGCAACTGCGTTACGGCCCAAAGAACAACCCGAGCTTACTCGAGAGAGCAAAGAAACAGGTAGAGCACGAGCTTGCGCTCATCGCAAAGCTTGGTTTCGCCGGATATTTCCTCATCGTTTGGGATATTGTTCGCTACTGCAAACAAAACGACATCCTGATCCAGGGCCGAGGCAGTGCAGCGAACTCAGCCGTCTGCTACGCACTTGAAATCACGGCCATCGATCCAGTCGGTATGGAGCTTCTGTTCGAACGGTTCCTCAGTGAAAACCGTGGCGAATGGCCGGACATCGATCTCGATCTGCCGTCTGAAGAAAAAAGAGAGCAGGCTATCCAATACGTCTACCAACGCTATGGTGAGCTTGGTGCTGCGATGACGGCGAATGTCATCACCTATCGCGGCAAATCGGCTGCACGCGAAGTAGGCAAAGCTCTCGGCTTCGACGCCGAATCACTGGGACGGCTATCGAGTCTGGTCAGTCATTGGGAGTGGCGCGGTAAGACAGACACAATGGCGCATTCGTTTCAAAACGCCGGTTTCGACCTGAAGCATCCGCGCATTGCAAAATATCTGGAGCTTTGTATGCGGATCCAGGACCTGCCGCGCCATCTCGGTCAACATTCGGGCGGCTTGGTCATTTGCCAGGGTCAACTGAACTGCGTCGTTCCTCTGGAGCGAGCCTCTATGCCGGGCCGCACTGTTGTCCAATGGGACAAAGAAGACTGCGCGGATCTCGGTATCATCAAGGTCGATCTGCTTGGCCTCGGCATGATGGCAGTTCTCAAGGACTGTCAGGAGTTGATCCCCCGGCACTATGGCGATCACGTTGATTTGTCACAGCTGCCGGAGGACAAAGAAGTCTATAGAACTCTTCAGCGTGCTGACACCGTCGGCATGTTCCAGATCGAAAGCCGCGCTCAGATGGCTTCTCTGCCGCGAAACTATCCCGAGAAGTTCTACGACCTTGTCGTCCAGGTCGCAATCATTCGTCCCGGTCCGATCGTCGGCAAAATGATGCATCCATACATGCGGCGGCGACAGAAGAAAGAGGAAGTCACCTATCCACATCCCTCACTGGAACATGTACTGCACCGGACCCTGGGAGTACCGCTCTTTCAGGAACAACTGCTGCGCATAGCGATGACCGTTGCACACTTCTCCGGCGCCGAGGCCGAAGAGTTGCGTCGCGCCGTGGGAATGCGGCGATCCTGGGAGCGAATGAAGAATCTGGAAGGAAAACTCCGTGCTGGCATGACAGCAAACGGCATCGACGCCGCCACGCAAGACAGCATCGTTCAGAACATCAGTTCTTTCGCCCTGTACGGATTCCCCGAATCCCATGCTGCGAGTTTCGCTCTGATCGCTTACGCCTCCGCATACTTCAAGGTGAAATATTTGGCCGCATTCACCTGCGCGATCCTGAACAACCAGCCGATGGGCTTCTATTCACCTGCCGTGCTTGTAAAAGACGCCCAGCGGCATGGCCTGCGGATCAAGCCCATTGATGTTCAGGTGTCGGATTGGGTATGTGCAGTGGAAACTGACAGTGATGGCAAGCTCTCTCTGCGCATGGGGTTGGGCTATGCAAGAGGAATGCGCAAGCAATCTGCCGAGGCGCTCGTGTTATCACGCCGGCGGGGCGGCCCATTCTCATCTGTAGAAGATCTGGCTCAGCGTGTCCCATCACTTAACCGAAAGGAGCTAACGCTTCTGGCGCGTATTGGGGCGCTCAACAAGCTCGAACGAGTTGGCCATCGCCGCGACGCTCTCTGGCAGGTGGAGTGTGCCGGCAAGCTTGAGGGTCCATTACTTAGTCAAAAAAGTGAATGGCTTCACGATGCATCCGAGATGCAGCCACTGCAACAAATGACAGCAGAAGAGCGCCTGATTGCAGACTATGCAGGTACAGGACTGACAGCTGACAAGCATCCCATGTGGTATCGCCGTTCAGATCTACGTCGCCAGAGAGTTCTCACAGCTAAGGAGCTATTAGCCAGCAAGGATGGGGAATTTGTCCGCACTGCAGGCTGTGTCATCGCGCGACAGCGCCCAGGTACGGCGAAAGGGTTCATCTTTCTATCGATGGAAGATGAAACCGGCATCGCCAATGTGATTGTGACACCAGCCCTGTACGAGCGAGAGCGTCTATTAGTCACGCGGAATAAGTTTCTCCTGGTGGAAGGGCTTCTGCAAAACCAGGACGGTGTAGTTCACATAAAGGCATCACGTCTGAAAGCACTTTCTGACTTCTCACTGAATCTGCATTCCCACGACTTTCATTGAGCACCGCCGCGCTCCAGCTCTCACCTGCTATCCTCTCCCTCATGCAGGCACTACCTTCATTTCATCTCACTGGACAAATCGCCCTCGTAACTGGAGCGGCTCGCGGACTGGGCCGCGCCATTTCTCTGGCGCTTGTAGAAGCAGGCGCAGACGTAGCGATTGGTCTGCGCGATATCAACGCCGATTCCGGCCTGGCTGCGGAAATTACTGCACGAGGCAGGCGCGTGCTGCCTCTGCAGATGGAGATGACCAGCCTCGCGCAGATCAAGAGCGCTGTCGACGAGACGGTTAAGCATTTTGGGCGGCTCGACATTCTGGTGAACAACGCAGGCGTTGCTCCGGAAAATCTTGCCGAGGATGTCATTGAAAAAGACTTTGATTACACGCTTGCGGTCAATCTGAAAGGAACGTTTTTCGCAAGCCAGGCTGCCGGGCGCGTGATGATCGAGCAGAAATACGGACGGATCATCAACATGGGCTCGCAGGCTGGATTCGCTGCGTTGCCGACCGAATCCATCTACTGCATGACGAAAGCGGGCATCGCGCACCTGACCAAGTGCCTCGCCGTCGAGTGGGGTAAGCACAACATCAACGTCAACGCCGTTGCGCCGACCTTCATTCGCACTGATGGAACGCAGCCAGTGCTCTCCGATCCCGCGTTCTATGCAGATACTGTCGAGCGCATCGCCGCACTGCACCGCATCGGCGAGCCGATTGAGGTTGCAGGCGCTGTCGTTTTCCTCGCATCGCCAGCAGCTTCACTCATCACTGGCCACACGCTATTGATCGACGGCGGCTGGACTGCACGCTGAATGCGTGCTCTCCGCGCAACCATACTGACGCTGCTCGTTCTCGGGGGCATCGTCAACTTCCTCGACCGCAGCGCTCTTTCCATCGCCAACACAACGATGCGTGCCGACTGCATCTCTCGGCGACACAGATTGGCGCACTGCTCTCGGCCTTTTCACTCGCCTATGGATTGGCGCAATTGCCGGCGGGCTGGCTTCTCGACCGCATCGGGCCGAAAACAGTACTGAGCGTGGGCATGCTGCTCTGGTCGTTTGCGCAGGTCGCGACCGGAATGGTCTCAGGCTTCGCATCACTCATTGCAACTCGCATTGGCCTAGGTGCAGGCGAGGCGCCATTCTTGCCCGGCGGCTTCAAGGCAATCCACGATTGGTACGAGACGCGCGAGCGCGGTGTGCCGACTGGTATTCTCAACGCCTCGACCACGCTGGGGCAGGCCTTCGCTCCGCCGCTGTTGACGCTGCTGCTTCTCAGCTATGGCTGGCGTCCCATGTTCATCTCAATCGGCCTTCTCGGTGTCGTTGTGGCGCTCGCATGGTATCCGGTTTATCGCGACAGCGTAGTTCCAAGCGAGAAATGCAGCGTCGCACAAAGCGTCTCGCGGGTGGCGTGGCGAGATCTCTTTCGTCACCGCACTATCTGGGGCATGATGCTCGGCTTCAGCGGCGTCAACTATACGGCGTGGCTCTACCTCGCATGGCTGCCGGGATACCTCGAAGCCGCGCATCATTTAAGTCTGCGAACAACTGGCTGGCTCGCGGCAATTCCGTTTCTGATGGGGTCAGTTGGAATGCTTATCAGTGGATTCACCGCCGATACACTCGTGCGCCGCGGAGCGAATCCGCTCAAGAGCCGAAAACTGCTTATCGTTTCCGGAATGATCTGCTCCGCTGCCTGCACCTTCGCCGTCACCCATGCAGCAAGCAGCGGCGCTGCCGTCGGCATCATCGGCATGGCGCTTTTCTTTATTCACTTCGCCGGGACATCGGCCTGGGGACTGGTGCAGGTGGCTTCGCCATCGCATCTCGTCGGCTCGGTCGGAGCGCTGCAGAATTTCTGCAGCTTTCTCTTTGCCTCGGTTGCGCCTGTACTTACGGGATGGATACTCGATCGCACGCATTCGTTTCAGATCGCGCTGGTCATCTGCGCCTGCGTCACTTTCCTCGGCGCAATGGCGTATTTATCACTCGTGCAAAAGCCAATTGAGTAATAGCAATCTAATCCAGCATGCGAATCAGCTCCTGCTTGCCATCGAGCAGATAGAACGCCACAAACGTCATCGGCTCAGAGTCAGAAGCGTTGCCGAAATTCGCAATGACAGTATCCGCGGGCTCGTAGAAGGCTGATCCGGCAGGAAAACGCCGCGCTTGCTCGCCTTCAACCTGGTACACCGCTGCGCCCGAGACGACGTATCCCAGCACAGCGCAGGGATGCAGGTGGCGCCCGCTCTGCTGGCCCGGTTCCATGCGTATCTCTCGTATATCGGCGGAGGTCACATTTCTGTTTCCAAGCGCCGCTGTCAAAAGCTGCTTCCGCTGAATTGTCTGTTGGCCCATGCGCATACGATGCCGCATCCGCCGCAAAGATTCGCCGGCGATATATGCTGGTTGGCATGAAGGTTGGCGTCTTTACTCCACTGCTCTCGCAACTCCCGCTCAATCAGGTTTTGATCAAGCTCAAAACTCTGGACATTGATACGGTTGAACTCGGCACCGGCAATTATCCCGGCGACGCGCACTGCAAGCTGTCTATGCTCGATGACGCTGCTGCGCTCACGACATTCAAAAAGACACTCGCCGATCAAGGCGTAAGCATAAGCGCCTTGAGCTGCCACGGAAACGCGCTGCATCCGAATAAAGACTTTGCGCGCAAGTCACAAGCAACCAGCCGTCAGACGATTCTGCTCGCGGAAAAACTGGGCGTGCCTGTCGTCGTCGATTTCTCCGGATGCCCCGGTGACTCGCTGGATGCAAAACAGCCCAACTGGGTTACCTGCCCATGGCCTCCTGATTACAGCGACCTGCTCAAGTGGCAATGGGACGAAGTGGTCGCGCCCTACTGGACGGAGCACGCAAAATTCGCCGCCGATCACGGCGTGAAGATCGCTATCGAGATGCATCCCGGCTTCGTCGTCTACAACCCGGAGACCATGCTGAAGCTGCGCTCCATTGCCGGCCCGAGCGTAGGCTGCAACTTCGACCCGAGCCATCTCTTCTGGCAGCAGATCGATCCCATCGCCGCGGTTCGCGCACTCGGCGACGCAGTCTTTCACGTCCACGCCAAGGACACACAGATCTATGCGGCAAATCTGCCGATGACAGGCGTGCTCGACACCAAGCCCTACACCGACGAGCGCCATCGTGGATGGATCTTCCGCACCTGTGGTTATGGCCACGGCGAATCATGGTGGCGCGAGTTCGTTTCAACGCTACGCCTCTTCGGTTACGACAACGTGCTTTCGATCGAGCATGAGGACAGCCTGCTGTCACCGGAAGAGGGTTTGACGAAAGCAGCGAGTTTTCTCAACTCCATCGTCATCCGCGAGCAACCCGCGGCAGCCTGGTGGGTATAAATGTAGCAATTTCGCTTACAAATGCGGCAACACGAGGGCTGAAAGCAGCTTCCTACATACGTGCTCCATTCGTTCCCTGGAGAAGTACGTCATGCGCGGTACAGCGCAGCCAACAATTTGTTTGTTCATTCTCAGCGTCGCCGTACTTATTTCACCTCTGGCCTGCAAACGTGGGCATGGCCAGGTTGCAGCGGCGTCCGTAAATCCCACGCCTGAAACCAAGCTCGTTGCGCCCACGCCGATCGCGGTCAAAAAGGCGGAGCTGGGCAGCGACAACAATTGGAATCCGCAGTGGGACCAGGCCGTTGAGACCGCCATTCCGCCGGAGATGCTTTCAACACAGGTGCCGCGCGATGTGCGACGCTTCTGTCCGCGCTTTTATCAAATGGGTGAAACCGACAAGCGCGCCTTCTGGGCCTATTTCTTTCAAGCCCTCGCTGGCGCGGAAGCGGGCCTCAATCCGCGAAGCAATGTGCGCCACACGGAACCGGAAACCGCAGTGGTCGATGACGTCACGCATCAGATGGTGCACAGCGAAGGCCTGCTCCAGCTTACGTATGAAGACCATCAGCGCTATGGCTGCGACTTCAATTGGGAGGCCGACCGTCATCTCCTGCCGCACGATCCACGGAGGACAATCCTCAATCCGGAAAATAATCTGAAGTGCGGCATCAACATCTTGAGCAATCAGATCATCAACCAGCACAAGCTGATCTTCTCGCATACTTCATATTGGTCAACGTTGCAGCCCGGTACCGTCGGCTTCCGCGTATTCGTGAAGCAGATGACGAATCCGCCAGTTCCCTGCGGATTGCGGCAACCGGCAGCCGCGCATCGTTCTCCTGGCGGGAAACCGGCCGAGATAGCCTCCTCACCGGTGACTCAGCCGAAATAGCCGTTCCACGGAAACTCGGCATTGCCGCGAATCGTTAGCACCGGACACCGCGCTTCTGCCAGCACTTTGTAAGTCACACCCGCTGGGGCATGCGTCCGCAAATGGAGCGCCGGGCGAACACCCAGCACGATCAGATCGGCCTTGCCGTCGTGGGCAAGCTTCAAAATGGTGCTCGCTGCCTCTCCCTGCTCTACCACGCATTGCGGCGAGCACCAGTCCCTCACCTCTTCCGGGATCATGCAGTTCAGTTCATCGAGGAATGCGTTGCGCAGCGAATCGGCGCAATTTCCAATTCTCTCAGGAATGATGTGGCAGAGCGTGACCTTTGCCTTGTTCTCCTGCGCCAGTGTGAGTGCGAAGAGCGCCGCATGCGCCGTGTCAGGAGTAAAGTCCGTCGCATAGAGAATGTGCGACCAGGAAATATCGCTGCCTTCGGGAATCATGCACTGCGGGCCCACTGTCAGCACCGGGCAGGAGGCATGTCGCAGAACGCACTCGGCAGTCGAGCCCAGAATGAATCGCTCCAGATTGCTTTTGCCTCTGGTGCCCATCACAATCAGATCCGGCTTGAACTCCCGCGCGAAGTTGACAACCGCCGCGGCGGGATTTCCTGCCGTCAGCACAATTCCGTTTTCAATGACGTGGTCGCGGCGGAGTTCGCCTCGCACCTTGCGGATGCCCTCCTCGCCGATCTCCCTCAGCTCCGGCATGGTAAACCCAACCATGGCTTCAGGGGAGCGCGTCGCAACCGTGAGATCGATGACGTGAGCGGCAGTAACCGCCGAGCCAAAATGGTGAGCGAGCTTCTTCACATACGCAAAGGCTTTCTCTGAACTTTCCGAAAAATCGGTAGCGAAGAGAATCTTTTCTACGGTGAGTGCGATGGGTTGACCGATGACTGGCATAGCATCCTCCTTCTTACAGAATGAGCATCGCGCAAATCCGCTAATTCCTCTGTGATCCCGGCTACTGTCGAATGTGATCGCCGTCACATAGAGACCCCCGCATCTGTTGATACAAAGCTAGTGCCAGGCAATTCACTGAAGGCGCATACTGAATGTGCATCTCCCTCTCCATGCTCAGGCCAACAGCACCATCGACCGACTCCTGCAAAGACTGCACGCTTCGCGGCCTGCGCATGTTCTGCAACCTGCGCGACGACGCCCTCCATCATCTGGATCAGATCGGTGTCCAGATCCGCTATCCCGCGCGGGTGAGCATCTTTCAGCAGGGAGAAAGAGCGCGCGCACTCCATGTTCTCTGTTCTGGTCACGTAAAGCTCTCAACAACTTCGCGTGAAGGCAAGACCATGATCCTCAAAATCGCATGGCCCGGAGACGTGCTCGGCCTGAGCGCGCTCTTGAGCGAGGGCAATTATGAAGTGACCGCGGAGACGCTCGAACCATGTCAGGTCAAGACGCTGCGACGCGATGAGTTTCTGACCTTCATCGACAGTTTCAGCGAGGCCGGACGGCACTCACTCGAAAGCATGGCCAACGAATACCAGTCCGCGTTTCGCGATGCGCGCAGGCTGTCCCTTGCGACCTCGGCAGCCTCCCGCCTCGCGAATGTTTTGCTTGAGATGGCGCGAAACGCAGCCTGCGGCAAGACAGAGATGCGCTTCACCATGGCGCTCACGCACGAAGAACTGGGCAGTCTTGCCGGCCTCTCGCGCGAGACCGTGACACGCCTTCTGGGAAAGTTTCAGCGTGAAGGAATGCTCCAGATAAGAGGCTCATCAATTACCATTGCCGATGCCGAGCGCTTCAGCAGCCTGACTGAAGCCTGACTCCTCCCTCCCGAAAACGAAATCCTGGGTTGGCTGGGCCAGCCGCCGTATAGAATGGCGGCGCACGCAGCTCTTCGCTCCAGGTGATTCAGAGATGGACGTTTACCTTCACGTAAGGGTTCTGCTGAGCATGATTCTCGGCCTGGGCGTCGGGCATCTGCTGCGCGGGGTTTCCCGCATCGTACAGCATCCAAAGAAAATCAAGGTGTACTGGGTGCACCTGGTCTGGGTACTGTTTCTTTTTCTGTACATGATTCACTTCTGGTGGTGGGAATTCTATCTACAGAAGGTTTCGGAGTGGACCTTTCCGCTCTACTTCTTCCTCGCACTTTACGCCACATTGCTCTTCTTACTGTGCTCGTTGTTTTTCCCCGATGAAATGAGCGACTACGACGGATACCGTGACTACTACTACTCACGCAAACAATGGATTTTTACCTTGATGACCATCCTCTTCGCTGCCGACACCATAGACACCTTTATCAAGGGAAGCGATTATTTCGCGCGCCTCGGCGTCTTCTACGACCTCCGCATCGGCGCCTACATTCTGCTCTGCGTGCTTGCCATCTTGATAAAAGACCCGCGCTTCCACGCCTTCTTTGCCATCTTCGCACTGGCAACTGAGGTGTTGAATATCCTCAAACGTTACCTCACCATCCACTGATTTCAGTCTAAGATGGTCACGCGCTTAAAGGAGTTCGTATGTGGCGGAAGCAATCGCTGATCAGAACGGGAATATGCCTCGTATGCGGGCTTTGGTTGCTGCAGCCGCTTCACGTCCAATCCACGGTGGATGAAAAGTGCGAGGGATCTACCGTCGACATACAGGGCCCGAAGAC
>Ga0207057_1105_pt1 | contig 21789 bp, 16 predicted proteins | sample Alteio_BWMinCont_33_FD_153265 | JGI IMG/M metagenome (GOLD analysis project Ga0207057, IMG submission 153265) | Enriched cells from forest soil in Barre Woods Harvard Forest LTER site, Petersham, Massachusetts, United States -... | ecosystem: Environmental > Terrestrial > Soil > Temperate forest >... | reverse complement strand
GATACAGCATCAGCGCTCGCCGCGGGCAATCCCGTCATCGTCAAAGCACATCCCGCGCATCCCGGAACAAGCGAACTCGTCGGCAATGTCATCCGTGAAAGCATCGCTGCCTGTCGCCTGCACGAAGGCGTCTTTTCCCTGCTCTTCGATGCTGGCATTCACGTCGGCCAGAAATTAGTGCAGCACCCGCTCGTCAAAGCCGTAGGATTCACCGGATCGCAGGCTGCAGGCCGTGCGCTCATGGACTTCGCGGCGGCGCGCCCCGATCCCATTCCCTGCTACACGGAAATGAGCAGCACAAATCCGGTCTTCATCCTGCCCGGAGCGCTCCGGCATCACGAAAAGATCGCCGCCGACCTCACCGCTTCCTACACACTGGGAGCAGGCCAGTTCTGCACCAAGCCAGGACTCGTCTTCCTGCCAACGCAGCCCGAATCCTCAGCCTTGGTAGAAGAATTGCGCAAACGTGCAGCTGATCTCCCCGCATTCACCATGCTGACTGCGGGAATCGCAGCACAGTTTCAAAGAGGGCTGACGCAGCGACGAGAAGCCGACCACGCGCACGTCCTAGTAGAGCCAACGAAGGAAGCGGCAGCACCAGCGGCAAGCACCACGGTTGCGCTCTTTGAAACTGCCGCCGAGCAACTTCTCAATGATCCGTCATTATCAGAAGAGATATTCGGCCCCACCACGCTGCTCGTCCACTCCAGCAGCCGCGAGCAAATGCTCGAGGCCGCGCACGCCCTCAAAGGCCACCTGACAGCAACCCTCATCGGCACCGAAGAAGATCTGGCCGCAAATCAGGACCTCATCGCCATCCTCGAGCGCAAAGTCGGCCGCGTGATCTTCAACGGCTATCCCACTGGAGTAGAAGTCTGCCACGCGATGGTGCACGGCGGTCCATACCCTGCCACATCCGACGGCCGCTCAACTTCCGTCGGCAGTCAGGCAATCTACCGCTTCTCGCGCCCCGTCTGCTACCAGAATCTGCCCCAGTCAGCCCTTCCCGAGGAGTTGAAGAATAACAATCCCCTCGGCATTCTACGCATGGTGAATGGCGTAATGACACGCGAGGTCACGTAACCTTAGCTGATATAAAATTCGACCGCTAGCGGACCACCATCGACCTCGCCCCGGAACAGCGTCACAGATGAGGCCCGAACACTTATAGACTTCCGTGCCTGAGATAACTGCGGCTGTCGAAATTACTTTGCACCGCTGCACCGCTCCTGCAAGAAAGATCCTGCATTCCACATTCGTAATCAGAAGTTACCCTCGGGGGTTACCCTGGTGCCTCTCGCGGATCGCCGACACTAAGTTAGGATGCGAGCAGACTCCGAAACATTAACTCAGATCCTCGAACATACTCGCACTAGCTACCCAGGAGATTTGATGAGCACCGCCATACAAACGCAAGGGGAAGGCCTGTCCTTGACGACGCCAAAGGGCCTGCAGGTCTACTATCTGCTTTTCTTTCTTTCGGGATTTCCGGCGTTGCTATATCAAATCGTCTGGCAGCGTGCTCTTTTCACACTGTATGGTGTCAACATCGAGTCCGTGACCATCATCGTCACCGTCTTCATGCTGGGGCTTGGTCTTGGCAGTCTGGGCGGCGGCTGGCTTTCGGCGCGTCCAGGCATTCATCTCCTGCGTGCCTTCGGAGCAATTGAGATATCGATCGGTACCTTCGGATTTGCCTCGCTGTGGATCTTCCATCGTGTGGCCGCTTTCACCTCGGGAGCTTCCGTCGTGGCCACCGGGCTGATCGCGTTCGCATTGCTTCTCGTTCCCACGATGTTGATGGGAAGCACGCTGCCCCTGCTCGTAGAGCATTTTGTGCGCCGCACCGGAAACGTAGGCGAGACGGTAGGCACGCTCTATTCGGTCAATACCTTCGGTTCGGCAACTGCATGTCTGTTCGCCGCTCTTTTCATCATGCGGCTGCTGGGCGAGTCAGGGTCCGTCCGACTGGCCGCTCTGCTCAATCTTACCGTCGGGATAACTGCGATGTTACTCTGCGACCTCGTGAGTCGCATGGCCGAATTGCCGGATGCGAACGAAGATCACCGCGAGAGAATCCCTCTATGGATCGGCATGATGCTGGCGGCAGCTGTCGGCTTCATCGCGCTTGCCTATGAAATTATCTGGTACCGCCTGTATTCCTTCACATCCGGCTCGACGGCTCCGTGCTTCGCCCAGTTGCTCGCGTTTTATTTGTTCGGCGTAGCCTACGGATCGCTCGCGGTTCGGGACTTCTGCCGCAAGGCCACTAACAACCTGAAAAGCACACTGCATGCTGCATCTAATGTTGTCATCCTTGGAGCGGCGGCAGCCTTCCTGCTAGGACCGCTCTTGGCGAGGTCTGTCGTTCACGTTAATTTTGGACCCACATTTGTGTTCGTGTTTGTCGCGGCAGCACTGCTCGGAGCAGCGTTTCCCCTGCTTTCCCATGCAGCTGTCGGTGCGGATCAGCAGGCGGGTCGACGAGTCAGCCTGCTATATCTGAGCAACATCGTCGGGTCCACAGCGGGAAGCTTCGTGGTTGGATTTGTCATTCTTGATCACTGGTCGACGCGCGCCACGTCCGTATTTCTGCTCATACTCGGGCTTCTGATCGCATGCGCGCTGGCCGCTCTCACTAAAGAATTCAGGATTAAAAGCGCTTTCGCAGCCGGATGCGTCGCCTGCCTGGCAGGCATCATCTTTTCCCACAGCCTGTTCTCGCATCTTTACGAGCGCCTCTTGTTTAAGGGCTCCTATCGGCCCGGCACATCTCTGACTCAACTGGTGGAGAACAAGAGCGGCGTGATCGCTATTGATGGGGACACCGTCTATGGCGGTTGCATCTATGACGGCCACTTCAACGTCGATCTCCTACACGATTCGAATGGCTTATTTCGCGCCTTTGCGCTCCCCGCGCTTCACCCCGCACCGCAGCATGTGCTGATCATTGGCCTTTCCTCCGGCTCCTGGGCACAGGTGGTCGCGAACTACCCGGCCGTCAAAGATATGACCATCGTCGAGATCAATCCAGGCTACTTGCCCCTCATCGCTGAACACTCCAATGTATCCAGCCTGCTGCATAATCCCAAGGTTCATATTGTTACGGATGACGGGAGGCGATGGCTGACCAGTCACCCCGATCGCAGGTTCGACTTTGTTTTGCTAAATATGACCTATTATTGGCGCGCCAACAGCTCGAACCTGTTATCAGCGGATTTCCTGCGTCTGGTTCGCGCTCATCTTAATCCTGGTGGAGTCTTCTTCTACAACACCACCTGGTCTGATGAGGTGCAGGCCACAGGCGCAAATGTCTTTCCTTACGCCTGGCGAATCGCCAATTTTCTCGCCGTCAGCGACAGTTCGATCATCCTTAACAAGGAGCGATTGAGGGATGCGTTGAGAGATTATGCGATCGACGGCCGAAAGGTCTTCGACCTGACAGACCCCAAGCAGACAGCCTATTTCGAAAAAATCCTTCGCGTCGCGGAACCATCTCAGGCGGAAAGCCGCCCTCCCGATGAACTTGGTATCGACTCCTCAACATTGGTGGAGTCGCGGGAAAGCATGTTGAATCGACTGAAAGGCGTTCGCCTCACCACCGACGATAATATGGGACAGGAGTGGAGGCACTAATTCAGAGCGCCTCCAGAGCCTGGTAGCAGTGGAACAAAATTCCTGAAGCAGCCATTGACCGTGCTGACCGCCACTGGGAGCATAGCGCAGATAAGGTCAGAAGAACGTCCGAACCACATCGACCACCTGATACTCGGCGTCCAGTACCGGTAGCGCGCGCCACTTGTCGAAAGTCAGGCAAGGGTGCGAAATATCGAAGCCGATCATGTCGCCTACGCGAAGATCGTCATGTGCAGCAACCTGCAGGTACGCATGCTGATCCATCATTTTGGTTACCCCCCAGTGTCCGGGCGCACCGTGTGGACGGCCGTGTCCCGGCCTGAAATGCAGCGCGGGCACCGGAAGGCCGGCGTCGAACGCGGCATCACGTTTGCCCATGCCGACAATCGCCCTTTCTGCTTCCGGCGCCGACTGCACATAAGCCCACACCTGAAGTGCGGGCAACAGTCCCAAGTGCATCCGCTGCGCGATTGGATTGCGTTGCAGGATCTTCGTCTGTGCCTCCCGATACGCGCCGATGTCATGCGTGAGATAGCACCCCGGGCGCAATACAATTTCGACGGCATCTCCGAACCCGGCAGAAGAAAAGACCTCGGCCACAACGTCGTACCACGCGGACCCGGCGCCTGAAAGCAGAATGGGCGCACGCTCGAAGCACTTGTCCTCAGCGAGCTTTCGCGTAACGGAGACGGCCCATTGCAGAAGAGCACGGATCGCCGCTTCGTCATCGAGAACGCCTTCATAAATCTCGATGCCGCTCAGCGCAAGAGAGCCACTCCAGCGGGAACACGCAGCCAATACCGCCTGCAACTGCTCTTGATCGCGCGCGCCAGTGCGGCCACCGAAGACGCCCAGTTCAAGAAGCACATTCAGCCGCTGGCCGTGCTCGGAATAAAACGCGCCGAGTTGGTCGACCTGTGCCGCCGAATCAACGAGGCAATAGTATTCAAAGGCAGGATCCTGCAGCAGACGCGCGATGATCGCCATATTCTCTTTGCCAACCAACTGGTTCGCCATCAGAACACGGCGCACCCCATGCTCATACGCGACCAGCGTTTGCTGCGCAGTCGCCAGCGTGATGCCCCATGCGCCTTTCTCCAACTGCATCTGGAACAGCCTGGGAGCCATCGTCGTCTTGCCGTGCGGCGCGAGTTTCACACCGTATGCCGTGATGAATTGCTGCATCCAATCGAGATTGTGCAACAGCTTGTCTTGATACAGGACCGCCGATGGAAGGCTGAGATCCTCGTGCAGCAGGTTCCAGCCAAGTGAGGTGATATCTTCCTCTTGGACCGACTCTCCGAAGAAACCGAGGCCTTTGTTCAGTGGTCCGATCGTTGCAAGCGCAGGATGTTCGTCTTTGAATAAATGAGATCCCATAATCTCCCGAGAACAAGAACGCGAATACAGTCCTGAACGCGAATACAGTCCTGAACGCGAATACAGTCCTGAACGCGAATATAGTCTTGATCGATATATTCTAAGAGAACCCGAGAATGCGCAGCTGCAATACTCTGATCCGAAACGCGAATGTCCTGGACGGCGGCGGCGCTGCCCCCAAACTCATGGATGTCTCTCTCGTTGGCGATCAAATCTGCGACGTCGGCCCATCCCTGCCTTACACCGCTCCCACAATCATTGACGCACAGGGCCTGGTGCTGTCCCCAGGCTTCATCGACGTTCACACGCATGACGACACCAGCGTGATCCACGATCCCGCCATGCTGCCAAAGCTATCGCAGGGCGTTACAACCGTGATCGTCGGCAACTGCGGTATCAGCGCCGCTCCCGTGCAATTGCGCGGCGAGCCACCCGACCCGATGAACCTGCTTGGCAGCGCGGACGTCTTCCGTTATCCCGCATTCGCCGCATATGTCGCAGCCATCGAAGACGCACAGCCCGCGGTCAATGTGGGCGCGCTGGTTGGACATACTGCCCTGCGCAACAACCATATGGACCGGCTCGACCGCACCGCCACAGAAATCGAGATTGCGGCGATGTGCCAGCAGTTAAAAGAAGCGCTCGACTGTGGCGCTCTGGGCCTGAGTTCCGGGCTCGCCTATCTCTCTGCGAATGCAGCCTCTACCGAAGAAGTGTTGGCCCTTGCAGATCCGCTTGCATCGGCAGGCGCAGTGTACACCACGCACATGCGCAGCGAGACCGAGGCGATCCTCGAAGCCATGCACGAGGCCTTCGAGATCGGACGCCTGAGCCACGTACCCGTCATCCTTTCTCATCTGAAATGCGCAGGCATCGCCAACTGGGGACGCAGTGGCGAAGTACTGCACGCTCTGGAGACAGCGCGGGCGTCACAACATGCCGGCTGCGACTGCTATCCCTACGCCGCTGGTTCAAGCACACTCGACCTGCGCCAGGTCGACGAGCGCGTCAGGATTACGATTACCTGGAGCACACCGCATCCAGAAGTTGCGGGACAAACCATCGAACAGATCGCCGCAACATGGAACACGACGCAACTCGAAGCTGCTCGGCGGCTGCAACCTGCCGGAGCCATCTATCACAGCATCTCCGAAGAGGACATGCGCCGAATACTGCAACATCCCGCAACGATGATCGGCTCCGATGGCCTGCCCAACGATCCCCGGCCGCATCCCCGCCTATGGGGAACTTTCCCGCGCGTGCTCGGCCGTTACAGCCGCGACGAAAAATTGTTTTCTCTCCCGGAAGCGATCCGCAAGATGACCGGAATGCCCGCTCAGCGATTCGGCCTCGCCAAGCGCGGACTGATACGCAAGGGCTACTACGCGGACCTGGTGCTCTTCGATCCCGACAAAATCATCGACACCGCTACATTCTCTGATCCGGTAAGTCCATCCGAAGGGATCGCAAATATATGGGTAAACGGCGTTCTCTCCTACACCGCTCAGGGAGCCACAGCAAAACGCAGCGGACGCTTTCTGCCCCGCGGTAAGACAGCATGGATTCAGTAATTCAAATGCCTTAGGAGCGCACATGAGCATCAAGCGGTATGGAACGGAAGGCGGCAAGGGCACGGGTGGTCAGGATCTACCATTTGCGCGGGCAGTCGAGGCCGACGGCTGGCTCTATGTCTCAGGTCAGGTGCCGATGATCAACGGCGAGGTAGTAGCAGGCAATATCATTGCGCAATCCGAACAGGCCATTCAGAATCTCCTCGCCATTCTCAGCGAAGCCGGATATGGCTCGGAGCATGTCGTTCGTTGCGGCGTATGGCTCGAAGATCCGCGCGACTTCTCCTCATTCAACGCAGTCTTCAGAAAGCATTTTGGCGAACACCCACCCGCCCGGGCCTGCATCGTGTCGAGCATGGTCGTCGACTGTAAAGTCGAGATTGATTGCGTAGCCTACAAAACTCCATCTTCTTGATCGATAACCCGATCCTGCAGCGGACCATCTTTGATTGGAGCGGCACTACCGTGCGCCTATGATCGATCATCACAGCATCTTTCTGCTTGTCTCGGCTCTCGTTGCCGTCATCGGCCTCATTCTTCTGATTGCCGTCTTCAAGCTGAATCCCTTCATAACCCTGTTTCTCGCGTCGTTATCACTAGCCGTGGTCACCGGCATGCCTTTCCTGGCCATCGTTCATTCGTTTGAAGCAGGAGTAGGCGGAACCCTCGGGCACATTGCAATCGTTGTCGCGCTGGGAACGATGCTCGGCAAAATGATGGCGGAATCGGGTGGCGCCGCGCAGATCGCTCATACACTCATCCGCCTCTTTGGCGAAAAGAACGTTCATTGGGCCATGGTCGTCATCGGACTCATCATCGGCCTGCCGGCGTTCTTTGAAGTCGGCTTCGTGCTCCTGATTCCCATTGCATTCACGGTTGCGCGGCGGACAAATACATCGCTGATATTGGTGGGCCTGCCCATGGTCGCTGGCCTTTCCGTAGCGCACGGTTTGGTTCCGCCACATCCCGCGGCCCTGCTGGCCGTAACGATTTATAAGGCAGATGTGGGCCGCACTATTTTCTATGCGCTACTGATCGGAATCCCTACCGCCGTCATCGCCGGGCCTCTCTATGCAAAACTCATTGCCCCCCACATAGAGCTTCCGGCGGAAAACCCGATGGCCGCCGAATTCGTCGATCACGGTGCGGATCAAAGCCTGCCCGGCTTCGGTCTCACCCTATTCACAATCCTGCTACCAGTCTTTCTGATGTTGATAGGAAGTTCAGCAAACGCATTTTCTGCGCCGAAGAGCGCCATAAACGAGTGGCTGCGCCTCATCGGCAACGACAGCATCGCTTTGCTGATCGGTGTACTCTTCAGCTTTTTCACCCTGGGTACAATGAGGGGTTTCACGCGGGATACGATCCTTCGTTTCAGCAATGAGTGCCTGGCGCCTACAGCGACCATCACGCTCCTCGTCGGCGCAGGTGGAGGCTTCGGACGCATCCTGCAGGACAGCGGCGTCGCCGACGCCATCATCGCCGTTGCAATGCACAGCCATATTCCCCTGCTCTTCCTGGCGTGGCTTCTGGCCGCGCTGATGCGCCTTGCCACCGGTTCGGCAACCGTGGCCATGACCACCGCCGCCGGTATCGTGGCGCCAATCGCGTTGCACAGCACCGGTGTTCATCCTGAACTGCTGGCCATTGCCACCGGCGCCGGTTCTCTGATCTTTTCGCACGTCAACGACGGCGGCTTCTGGCTCGTCAAGGAGTACTTCAACATGACTGTCATGCAGACGATCAAAACCTGGTCAGTCTGCGAAACGATCATATCGGTCGCGGCGCTGTCGTTCAGCGTCGCCTTATCGTTCGTACTCAGATGAATTTTGCCTCACGTGCGCCCTGAGGACATGACTCATTCGCCGGAAACTAGGCATGCAAACAAGTGACCGCAGCTTTCACTCGATTCGGCTGTCACTGATATTACGATTGACAAGCCGGCTCTTGTGAGCCCGCGAATATTGAGCATGGCCACAGCCATCCAAACACGGTCGGAGCACCCCCAGCCACTCGCTTGGCTCAGGGACTTTCTCAGGGAAGAACTCGCGCCATACCCCGGCAGAATAGCTCTGGTCGCACGCATTGTCATCGCGGCCACCGTCGTGATGATCATCACCATGACCTTTAAGATTCCCTTCGGAGCATACGGCGCAATCTATGCTTTCACCATTTCGCGGGAAAGCACTCAGGCAACTCTGACTGCTGCGAAAACAGCCATCATCACATTCGCGCTGTCTGGGAGTTACGTCCTCGTGGGCGCGATTCTTGTTACGGGTCAGCCATTTCTCCGTATGCTGTGGATCATCGGAACCCTCTTCCTGCTCTTCTACGCCCTCAGCGCGACAACAAATTACTTTGCAGCGAACCGTTTCGCATATCTGATCGCCATCACAATTCCGCTTTGGGACCGTCATGTCCCAGCGGGATCGCAAGTGGAAGACACGTTGTGGGCAATCTTCGGAGTCATGCTTGCAAGCGTGGTCACTGTAGCATTGGAGCTCATCTTTGCGCATTTGAAGCCCTGGGACGATCTCGTCGAGTCCATTGCAGATCGTTTGCGCGTGGTCGAAGAGGTGCTCGACAGTTACAGCACGGATCGCCCCATCGACGAAAAGGCAAGGAAGGAAATTACCCGCCAGAGCATGCTCGGAACATCGAGATTGCGGCGGATTCTGCAACGTAGCACTTACTCAGCACAATACGCGGAGAGGATGGGCGCTGTCGTAGCGCTCACAGGAAGACTCGTAGATTTAACCGTCAACCTGGCCTATCTCGACATCCGTCTTTCCGACGAAGCGGACAGGAAACGAATCGACGCTCTCGCCAACGGCATTGCAAATATCCGCTCCGATCTGCTGAATGGCAAAATTCCTTCACCTATTGCGTTTGAAAGTGAAGCCGACACAGTGCCCAGCGTTCCGTTGTTAGGTGAGATACAGAGAACGGTATCTCAGATCTCCGAGGTTTTCTCACATTCTCCGTCATTGAGTCCCTACGCACCCACCCAGATCAGCACAGATAAGCCATGGACTCTATTTGTTCCGGACGCATTCTCGAACCCCGATCACATCAAGTTCGGCCTGAGGGGCTGCTTCGCAGCCAGCCTTTGCTACATCACCTACAATGCAGTCGATTGGCAGGGCATCAGCACGTGCATCACCACCTGCCTGTTAACGGCCCTCACAACGATCGGCACGTCTCGCCAGAAACAAGTTTTACGCTTTGCTGGCGCCATCCTGGGCGGTGCCATATTGGGCATGGGCTCACAAATATTCATTCTGCCTTCCCTCGACTCCATCTGGGAATTCACCCTTCTCTTCGCGGTAGTGACCACCCTGGCTGCGTGGATCGCAACCTCCGGCCCGCGCCTCTCTTATGGTGGGGCTCAGACCGCGGTCGCGTTCTACCTCCTCAACCTGCAGGAATTCAAGTTTCAGACGTCGCTTGCTGTAGCAAGAGATCGCGTCGTCGGCATCCTCTTCGGCCTCATCGTCATGTGGATTGTCTTTGATCAGATAGGGGGCGCGCCTGCTGTAATCGAGATGAAACGCGCATTTATCTCGTCCATGCGATTAATGGCTGAATTCATGAGAGAACCTCGCTCAAGCGATCCAAAAGTTGCCATCGAACGCAGCGCTTCGATGCGCGAGACCATCAGCAAAACCTTCGACAAAGTCCGATCACTCGCCGACGCCGTCGTACTCGAATTCGGATCATCCAGGCAGCAGGACTTGGCCATGCGCAGCCGCATCGTGCAGTGGCAACCGCAACTGCGCATGATCTATGTGACACGAATCGCGCTGCTCAAATACCGTCTCGGTCTTCCGGGTTTTGAGTTGCCGGAAAAAACTCACGCGGCGCAACTGGCGTTCGATGAATGGTTGGCCCAAAAGCTGGATGACATGGCGGACCGGCTTGAAGGAAAAGCGCCGCGCACGACTGCGAGCGACGAATCATCTATCGATCTCCTGCAAAAAGCAGCCCAGATTCCTTCAGGCCAGTCAGAAGCGACCTTTGCGGCGCATATGCAGACCTTTCTTTCCTTATCGCGCAGCATAGCTACCTCGGCGACTTCCCTCGATAAAGAGATCTGAGCGGCAGCTCAGCCCAATGAATTCCAGGAAAAAAGCTGTGTAGCGAGCCGCCGAGTTCTTGCTATAGAATGCGGTGCCAGGGGCGGAAAGGGCCAGATACTGAATCCCTCTGCCGTGGAGGGACTCGTGTCAGCTCCCGACGTAGTCTGGAAAAACGGCAAGTTCGGCCAAACCTCACGCCGCGATGCTTGGTGGCTTTCTCCTACAGCTGTCTTCCTCGGCTTCAGCGCCTTCATCGTGTACTCGACGTGGGCCGCGTTTCAGAACAGCCACTACACCTTCGGACCATATATCTCACCGTTTTATTCGCCCGAACTCTTTGGCAGCTCCCCGCACGCGCTCTTCGGTCCAAAACCCAGTTGGTTTCCCAGCTTCCTGCCCTACTCCCCGGCATTCCTCATCCTCTGGATACCCGGCCTCTTCCGCCTGACTTGCTACTACTATCGCGGCGCATACTACAAATCCTTCTGGGCCGATCCACCTGCCTGCGCCGTAGGCGAACCACGCAAGGTCTATCTCGGCGAGCGAAGCTTCCCGCTGATCATGCAGAATTTCCACCGCTACTTCCTGCGACTCTCCTATCTGATCTGGGGCTTTCTGGCCTACGACGCCATCGTCTCCTTCCACTTTCCGGACGGCTTCGGCATCGGCGTAGGCAGCCTCGTTCTAGTGATCAACGTCGTCCTGCTCGGCGGATATGTCTTCGGCTGTCACGCCTTCCGCCACCTCATCGGCGGCACCTTCGACTCCATCTCCGAACACCCCATCCGCCACAAGCTTTACAACTGCGTCAGCTTCCTGAACGCAGCCCACAAGAAGTGGGCGTGGGCGAGCCTCTTCTGGGTCGGCTTCTCGGATATCTACATCCGCCTCTGTTCCATGGGCATCTGGCATGACTGGAGAATTCTCTAGATGCCCGAATTCCAGCGCTTCTCCTACGATGTCTTAGTAATCGGAGCAGGCGGCGCAGGTCTGCGCGCCGCCATTGAAGCCGCAGCCACCGGCGCGAAAGTCGGAGTCGTCTGCAAATCGCTGCTCGGCAAAGCCCACACCGTCATGGCGGAAGGCGGCATCGCCGCAGCCCTCGCCAACGTCGATGACCGTGACAGCTGGCGCGTCCATTTCGCCGACACCATGCGCGGCGGCCAATACCTCAACAACTGGCGCATGGCCGAACTGCACGCCAAGGAAGCGCCCGACTGCGTACGCGAACTCGAAGCCTGGGGCGCACTCTTCGATCGCACCAAAGATGGCCGCATCCTGCAACGCAACTTCGGCGGCCATCGCTATCCGCGTCTCGCCCACGTCGGCGACCGCACCGGCCTCGAAATGATCCGCACCCTCCAGGACCACGGCATTCATTGCGGCATGGAAGTCCACATGGAATGCACCGTCCTCAGCCTACTCATGGACTCAGGCCGCGTCGCCGGAGCCTGCGGCTACGATCGCGAAAAAGGCCGCTTCTATCTCTGGCAGGCAAGAGCAGTCGTCCTCGCCACCGGCGGTATCGGTCGCGCCTTCAAAGTCACGAGCAATAGCTGGGAATACACCGGCGACGGCCTGGCATTGGCGTACCGCGTCGGCGCCGAACTGCAGGACATGGAATTCGTGCAGTTCCATCCCACCGGCATGGTCTGGCCCATCAGCGTACGCGGTATCCTCGTAACCGAAGGCGTGCGTGGAGAAGGCGGCGTGCTGCGCAACAGTGAAGGCCGCCGTTTCATGTTCGACGACATCCCCGACCTATATAAGGAACAAACCGCCGACACCGAAGAAGAAGGCTGGCGCTACACGCAAGGCGACAAGAACGCGCGCCGCCCGCCCGAACTCCTCACGCGCGATCACGTTGCCCGCTGCATCAATCGCGAAGTCAAAGCCGGTCGCGGCTCACCCCACGGCGGCGTCTTCCTCGACATCTCTTGGATCAAGCAACACATCCCCAAATCCGAGGAGCACATCAAGCGCAAGCTCCCCAGCATGTACCACCAGTTCAAACAGCTCGCCGACCTCGACATCACCAAAGAACCCATGGAAGTCGGCCCCACCACCCACTACATGATGGGCGGAATCCGCGTTGACGGCGACTCGCAAATGTCCAACATCCCCGGCCTCTTCGCCGCTGGAGAAGCCGCAGCCGGCCTCCACGGTGCCAATCGATTAGGCGGCAATTCCCTCTCCGACCTCGTCGTCTTCGGGCGCCGCGCCGGACGCTACGCCGCCGAATTCGCGAAATCCAACGGCGAAGCAACCATCGACGAGCATCAACTTCAGCGCACTGCAACCACTGCCCTTGAACCCTTCGAGCGCGGCCCCTCCGGCGAAAACCCCTACCAGATCCAATACGACCTGCAGGACGCAATGCAGGACCTCGTCGGCATCGTGCGCACTGAGAACGAAATGCAGCAGGCTCTCGAAAGAATCGCGCAGCTGAACAAGCGAGCCGAGCGCGCAGGTATCACCGGCAATCGCGAGTACAACAACGGCTGGCACACCGCCATCGACGTTCCCAACATGATGATCGTCTCCGAGGCCGTCACCCGCGCCGCCCTGCTGCGAAAAGAAAGCCGGGGCGCCCAATTCCGCGAAGACTTCCCCAACAAAGACGCCGAATGGGGCAAATACAACATCGTCATCAAACAAACCGCAGACGGCGAAATGCAGATCGAGAAACGCACCATCGCACCCATGTCCGAAGAACTACAGGCCGTGATTCAGGAGATGAAATAAATGGCCACGCAAGCCACATTCCGCATCTGGCGCGGCGATCCCGCAGGCGGCACATTCCAGGACTACACCACGCCGGTCGAAGAAGGCATGGTCGTCCTCGACGTCGTCCACCGCATCCAGGCACAGCAAGCACCGGATCTCGCCGTGCGCTGGAACTGCAAAGCGGGCAAGTGCGGCTCCTGCTCCGCGGAAATCAACGGCACGCCCAAGCTCATGTGCATGACGCGCCTCAGCGACATCAACCTCGACACGCCCGTTACGCTCGAACCCATGCACGCCTTCCCGCCCATCCGCGACCTCGTCACCGATGTCTCCTGGAACTTCCGCGCCAAGAAAACCATCAAGCAATTCAAGCCGCGCTCACCCGATGGCCCCGACGGCACATGGCGCATGCAGCAGGCCGACGTCGAGCGCGTGCAGGAATTCCGCAAGTGCATCGAGTGCTTCCTTTGCCAGGACGTCTGCCACGTCCTGCGCGAGCACCACAAACATGACGAGTTCATCGGCCCGCGCCTGCTCGTCTACGCCGCCGCGCTCGAAATGCACCCCCTCGACACCGAAGACCGCATCAGCGACCTGCGCCATAAGCACAGCATCGGCTACTGCAACATCACCACCTGCTGCCGACAAGTCTGCCCCGAGTCAATTACGATTACCGAGAACGCAATTATCCCGCTCAAGGAGCGGGTCGTGGACCGCTTCTTCGATCCCCTGAAGCAGCTCTTCCACATCCTGTAATTGGAGGAGAACGAACAAGGAGGAAAATCCGATGTTCAACCTTAAACCCATCTCGCGCGACAGCATCGAAACCGCCCTCGCCAAAGCCGAACGCTACCGCCTGCTTAACGAGCCCAACGAAGCCGAAAGCATCTGCCGCGACATTCTTGAAATCGATCCCGCAAACCGACAGGCCCGCATCAGCCTCGTCCTTGCCCTTACAGACGCAATTCCCCAGGAATCCGGCGCCTTCGCCAATGCCCTCACCGCAATCTCCGGCCTCGAAGCCGAGTACGACCGCGCCTACTATTCCGGAATCGCATGGGAGCGACGCGCCAAGGCATATTTCGACGCCAACGGCCCCGGATCCAGCGGCTACGTCTACGACTGGATCGTCAAGGCACTGCAGTTCTTCGAGCAAGCAGAACAACTGCGCTCCGTCGGCAACGACGACGCAATCCTGCGCTGGAACACCTGCGTACGCTTCCTCGACCGCCACAAAGAGCTGCGCCTAAAAACAGAAGAAGCTCCGGAACCGATTCTCTCGGAGTAAACTCTCCGCCTGGTCGAGAGGATGACATAGCAGTTGCCGTTGCTTTGGTCAACGACAGCTCCGCATCGATCAGAGCCAGGACCCGGTCAGAAATACCTCTGCGCTAAGTTCGCGCTAGAATAGTCCGACCATGCCCTCCTATGTTGTGCAATGCAGCTATATGCCTGGCGACACTTTCGGCGTTTCCGCAGCCCTCGCGCTCACGCCGGATCTGAAGCTCATCCTCATCGTTGACAGCAAACTCGCCGACAACAAACATGCCGACATCATGGGTTTCTATCGAGAGACCGGGCAGGCTGACCAAATCGTACAGATCGATATCTCGACGACAAAAGGTCAGGCCAAAGATGTCTGGCGTGATTTTTTTCAGAATGAATTACACGGCACGGTGCCCAGACAAATCGCCTGGGACCCGGTACGGATAGCGGGAGAGACGCGCGAACAGGTCAAAGAGAGCGTATTGTCCCGCTTATATTTCGACCTCGGCAATCGGGCCTGGCCACATCCTGTGACCTGGGTTACCGAACGGGTAGCCGCCGCCTTCAACAGCGATGCGGACGACGCCTTGAGGAAGGTCGCCGCGCAATGGAAACAGGCTGAGGCCACCGGCTCACTCAAAGATGAACTGGACGCCTATATCCGGTCAAAGGGTCTTGAGATCGTGAAGCCGGAGAAGATCGTAGTCCTGTGGAGCCGCCAGAGCGGCAAACGCGGCGGCGCTCACATCGAGCTGGACTCCAGTTACTCAGGAATCAAACAGCTCGCGAACCTGTTGTGTGTCAATGCCAAAATCATTCTGGCCGGAGACGACAAGTTAGTCGGCGATGATCAGAAAAAATTAGGCGAGATCGCGAATGGGCTTCCCAACACCGTCAGCGTTGCCGAGATGTGGAAAGACGAACTGTGGAGGCCCATCAAGGACAAGGGCTTGAATCGCCTTGGCCAGGTCATGTTCTTTAAGAGACTGCAGGAAAAAGTTCACGGGCGCCTGGTGCACGTAGGCATGCGCAGTGGAAATCTTGAAGCGCTTGCACTCTCCGGGATGAAAACCTTCTTTCTGGAGCCGGAGAGCTGCCCCACCGGCGACAGGATGCTCGTCTTTGGCGAGAACGGCATCCCCTACCAGCGCATTCAGATCAAGAAGAGCCCCGGTCTTACAGCCAGATGGGGAGAAGAGTTTGTAAACAGGCCCGACCAGAAATTCCCAGCGAGCAAAGCCACTCTGGAGGAGGCAGTCGGGATACAGATCACCGGCCAACTCCAGAAGAAGCCAGGTGTCTATGAAGTCCCGACATTGCCGGGTGTAACGAAGCTCTATACGCAAAAAGAAATGAAGGCGCTGCGGGCGGCCAATGGAGGTGGCAATGGAGACTGGGACATCGCCAAAGATGCTGCGCGGAAAACAGTGAAGGGATTGCCGTTCACCGTCCCCGACATTGACTCCGACGCCGATAATCCCCCACCCATCAAAAACTACAAGCTTCCTGCATTCGACGACGACGGCCACATCTACATGAGGGGTTTCGGAATGGATGACCTCCACAAGATCGCCGTCATGATTGTGAGGAGCCTCAGCACTTAACAGGTTTATCGCTCCGCCGGAAGACAGGGAGTACTCCAACCGACCGTTAATCCATGTCTTAGCGAGCCTAATCAAACGCAAAGTAGGAGTGCCCCAGGTCTCGTACTTGAGTCGGGCTCGGCGAGACCACACACAATGATCGACAACTAACAATTCAGCATTGAAGATCCTGAGGGGGAAGGAGGCAACACGAAGATGGCGTCTGCTCTTGTGGAAACAGGTTGCTGTGTCGTGGGCGGCGGCCCTGCCGGCATGATGCTCGGGTATCTGCTGGCACGGCAAGGTGTCGATGTAACCGTGCTCGAAAAGCACGGGGACTTCTTCCGCGATTTTCGCGGCGACACAGTACACCCATCGACTCTCGATGTACTCAAGGAACTCGGGCTGCTCGAGGAGTTCCTCAAGTTGCCCCATCAGCAGGTGGAGTCGCTGGGAGTGGTCATCGGAAATTCCACATTTGAAGTGGCCGACTTTCGTCATGTGCCGACCCACTGCAAATTCGTCGCACTGATGCCCCAATGGGATTTCCTGAACTTCATTTCCAGTCATGCAAGGAGGCTCCCGACATTTCAACTACTTATGCAGCACGAAGTGGTGGACCTGCGAAGAGATGGCAAGCGCATCGCCGGCGTGGTGGCCCGGAACGATGGGCGAGAGGTACAGGTCCGTGCGGATCTCGTGGTGGGCTGCGACGGCCGCCATTCAGTTACGCGCCGCGCGGCCGGGCTGGAAGTGATTGAGTACGGAGTGCCTATCGATGTCTTGTGGTTTCGGATCAGCCGGAACACAAGCGACCCGGCACAAGTGCTCGGTAACGTCAATTACGGAAAAGCGCTGATCCTGATCAATCGCTCCGATTATTTTCAGGCGGGCCTCATCATCACCAAAGGCTCCTATGACAGCGTCAAGGCGCGCGGCATTGACGCATTCCGCGCCGGCATTCGCCAGCTCGCTCCTTGGCTGGGCGAGCGAGTGAACGAACTGCACGACTGGGAACAGATCAAAATGCTGACAGTTCAGATCAATCGGCTTCGGCGCTGGCATCGGCCAGGATTGCTATGTATCGGAGATGCAGCTCATGCGATGTCGCCCGCTGGCGGTGTGGGGATTAACCTTGCGATTCAGGACGGCGTCGCTGCCGCCAACAGGTTGGCGGGACCGTTACGGGAGAGACAGCTCCGTGAGGCAGATTTGGCTGCGGTGCAAAGACGGCGAACCTTTCCCACACGAGTTACACAGGCAATCCAGTTAGTCGCTCATCGCGGCATCGCTCATGTCTTTGAAACCCCCGGGCCGATCCACGCTTCCTGGCAGATGAAAGCTCTTCTGCGAATTCCCGGCATTCACCGCGCGCTGGGATACGCGGTCGGGGTTGGTGCGCGCCCGGAGCATGTGGGCAAGGACACCCGGGGAAATCCGCGACGTGCGTGTCCGCCTGGATTCCTCCGCGCAGGAATCGGCCTCGCGGCCGCGGCTGCTGTTTGCGCCTGGGCGGCATGGAAGGTTTGGAACAAAATCACCGACCCCGCTCGTCAGACGAGTTAAGCGAACGCTCGAAGGCTGTCAGGCCAGACTCGTGCACAATCTCAGATCGATTCTCATTGAGCGAGAACACCACTCCCACAGCAACCGAATTTTGTCTCGTGCCCACAAATGGATGCCGCTCTTTTGGCCATCGCAGCGACAGCCCAAGACACCAAAATTCACGCAACACCCCTACGAAACCTTGTGCCAGTGCGCCTCAAACTGCGTGGCCACGCCTTTGGCGTCGATCAATTCCACCTTCGAAGTAAACGCATCCGGAGCGGTGCGATAAATCGTACTCCTCTTCGGATAAGTCCCGTTCGGATTTTCAAAGACCAGCTTGTCCGCGCTCACGCTCACCAGCTTCATCGTTGTCGCAGTAGCGCCCGCCTGCTCGCCCAGTTCGGGCGAAAAGAAGCGGACCTTTTCCACCACACCCTCCGGCGTATCACGCAACGTGTAAACCTCGATCATGTCCAGCTTTCCGTCGTTATTCAGCAGGTGGAAGATGCAGACCATCGAGCCGGGATCGGGCGAATCGCAGACCTGAGCAATCTTGCTCGAATCCACCTCGCCTTGCCAGCGCCCCGCAAGAAACGCCAGGTCCGAAACATGACCAACTGGCGCAGCCGGAGGGTCCGTGGCAGCAAGCGCCGCGGTCGCAAATAGAAACAGGTTGAACAGCGCGAAAGAGACCTTGCCGGATACCTTCACTTTCCCAAATGCTTTAGCCTTCATATCGATCGTCTCCTGATTGAGTTTTCACTCGGGCCCTAAGGGTATCTGCGGATTGCTCGAGATAGCGGAAGTACTGCCGAAGCTGCGCAACCGATGCATCGAACGGCACAATGCTCTTGTGCGACCGCGACTGCATCACGCCGCCTTCCATCACCGTCAACACAAACTTTGCCAGCGCCCCGGTATCCGTGCCCGGCGGAAGCCGCTCGCCCGCATCTTCGATACACCGCCCAACCGCCTCGGCCCACTCGCGGAAGTTCGCGGCGATCTTTGCATGCACGTCCGTTCGCGCCGGATCGATCTCCAGGGCCAGCCGGCCAATTGGGCAGGTAAAGTCAAATTCAGTAGCCAGAATCTTGCCCTTATATCCATCCAAAAGCACAAAAATGCGCTCTATCGGATCACTTGTGGCCTCATAAACCGGCCGAATCAGAATCGGCTCCAGGTTCTCGAGATACCAGTCCAGCACCGCCAGCAGCAGTTCCTCTTTGCTCTTGAAGAAGAAATAAAAGCTGCCGCTGTTGACCTTGGCCTTCTTCAGAATCTCGGCTACACCCGTAGCGTTATAGCCATTGGCATAAAACAGCCAGATGGCCGCTTCAATGATCCGATCGCGCGACGTTGATGGTTTTGCCCGCATAACTTACTTGAACGATCAATTAAGTAACGTGCAAAGAATCGCCCTGTCAAGTCCCTTTTTGGAACGTCAGACAGGAAAATTTCATTCGTTACAACGACTGTTGGCGTAGAATTATGGCCAAAAAAGGTAAACTGAATATAGAGGCTTCTGTGTAAGAGGCACAGAACCGGCCCTTAGGCGGCATATAAAGAGGCGAGCCTCATCTTTTGAATACTTTACGAATAAGCCTATTATTGTGAATGCTTTACAGCCGCTTTCAAAAGGAGAGCTGTAAGTTCAAAGACCTGGCGCCCCTGGGGGTTCAGGGGGCAGGCTACTACTGCCAGAGATAGGAACTGCATGAAGTCGATCTGGGTCATGCTGGCGGGACCGCCCGCGACCGGAAAGAGCACGCTGGCGCGAGAGCTGGCCATGCGCCTGGAAGGCTGCGCGGTGCTCGACAAAGACCGCGTCCGTGCCGCCCTCTTCCCCGCCCCGATGACCGACTACACCGCCGAACAGGACGCCCTCTGCGTCCAGGCAATGATCCAGGCCGCCACCTACATGACCCGCCACGATCTCGCAAGCAACGTCATCTTCGACGGCCGAACCTTCTCCCGCAGCGCGCAGATCGAAGAAGTGATCTCCGCCGCAGATGCAGCCGGAGCACAATGGCGGATTCTGCACCTGACCTGCTCGGACGAGGTTGCCGAAGCACGCCTGCGCACGCCTGACCCAAACCATCCGGCAGCCAACCGCGATGCAGCCCTCTACCATCGTGTGAAAGCAGCCTTCGAGCCGATCACGCGGCAGAAGCTCGACCTTGATTCAACGCATGGGGTCGATTCCCTTCTGCCACAGGCGCTCGCCTGGCTAAAGACTTAGCCACGCAAGGCAGACGCTAAGGTATATTGCTTTGGTATGGCTGCGAAGACTTCCAACAAATCTCCTGTCACCCTCTGCGTCGACGTGGGTGGAACGGGGCTCAAGATCATGCTCCTGGACCCTGACGGCAAGCCACTCACCGAACGCCTGCGCACGACCACGCCGGAACAGCCAACGCCTGCCCGCCTGCTCGCCGAACTCGACAAGTTGAAAGAGCAGGTAGCTGCATTCGATCGTGTAGCCGTCGGCTTCCCCGGAGTCATCAAGCGCGGCACCGTCTACACCGCCGCCAACCTCCACCCGCAATGGGTAGAGTTCAACCTGCAGGCGGAGCTCGAGAAGCGCTGGAAGAAACCCGTGCGAGTCGCCAACGACGCCGCCGTACAGGGTTACGCTGCGATCCAGGGCAACGGCGTCGAGATGATCCTTACCCTCGGCACCGGACTCGGCTCCGCCATGTACACCGAAGGCCGCCTCTGCCCCGGGCTGGAACTGGCGCACCACCCATGGCTGAATGACAAGACCTACGAAGACTTCCTGGGAAAGCGCGGCCTGAAGAAATACGGAGCGAAACGCTGGAACAAGTTGCTGACGAGAGCCATCGATCAGACCGCGGCCACCTTCAACTGGGACCGCCTCTATCTCGGCGGCGGCAACGCCAAGGAAATCCGTTTCACGCTCAGTGACACGATCAAAGTGATCTCGAACCAGGACGGACTCCTGGGGGGCGTGGCCCTCTGGAAGCACAATCCCTGATTGAAGCGAGCTACCCTTTCCAGATTCGAGTGCGATGTGCGCTGGCTCGCTGACACGTCCACATGACAACTGTCATCTCCAATTTGTGACAGACTCCACTGCTTTCTGCGACGAATCGGCTGCATTCTGTCTCTGCAAGCCAGGGAGACACGATGTCGGCTAAAACGATTATCCGGGACAGAATCACCGAACAGCACGAATCCTTCCCTGTCACAACCGTGACACGACTGCACTCCGTCACCAAGCGCTATGGGTCGCACACGGCTCTCAATAGGTTCTCATTCGAGATCCACCCGGGTGAAGTCGTCTCGCTTCTGGGCCCGAATGGTGCGGGCAAGACAACAGCCATTCGTCTGTTGCTGGGACTCATCTCGCCCGACTCGGGCAGCGTTCGCGTTCTCGGTCGCGATCCACGGAGTTCCTCAGCCCGGACACGCATAGGTGCAATGCTACAAGTCGCCCGTGTGCCGGAGAATCTTCGCGTGCGCGAGCACATCCACCTTTTTCGTAGCTATTACCCGAATCCTCTAAGTGCTAAAGAAATTACCCGCATAGCGGGACTCGAGGGGATAGAGGACAAGCTCTTTCGCAAGCTCTCCGGCGGCCAGAAGCAGCGCGTACTTTTCGGGCTCGCGCTATGCGGTGATCCAGATCTGGTCTTTCTCGACGAGCCAACGGTCGGCATGGACATTGAAGCAAGACGCAATCTCTGGGAGCAGATTCGTGCCTTATCATCGCGCGGCAAGAGTGTTCTGCTCACGACACACTATCTTGAGGAAGCGGACGCCCTCGCGAACCGCATCATCGTACTAAGCAAAGGGGTGATGGTGGCGCACGGCACGCCTGCGCATATCAAGAGCCAGGTTTCTGGCCGCACAATTCGCTGCGTAACGCAGCTCGGCATTGATTTTGTCCTTAGCTTGCCCACCGTGAGCGATGTGACCGAAGACCGGGACGCATTGGTCATCACCGCAACACATCCTGAATCTGTTATTCGGACAATG
>Ga0207057_1102_pt1 | contig 21956 bp, 18 predicted proteins | sample Alteio_BWMinCont_33_FD_153265 | JGI IMG/M metagenome (GOLD analysis project Ga0207057, IMG submission 153265) | Enriched cells from forest soil in Barre Woods Harvard Forest LTER site, Petersham, Massachusetts, United States -... | ecosystem: Environmental > Terrestrial > Soil > Temperate forest >... | reverse complement strand
CTTGGTTTATTGCCGGTCGGCGTCTGAGCGATCTTCGGCGCCTTCGTTTTCTCGATGTCGGCTGCGTCGACAGTCCCACCTTGCTTCGCTTCATCCGGAGACGGTTTGACCTTGTCGCTCGGGACCAAGTCTCCCGGGGCAGCTGTCCCGGTAACTCGCCCAAGGTTTGGCTTGGCAGCTTCGGCTGCCGTCTTCTTCCTTGTCGTTCCCTTGGACGAGAGAAACGCCAGCATCCCGATGCCGAAGATGATGATCGCGGCCAGAACCATCAGCATGAGAGGCATGTTCCCGCCGCCTGAGCCGCGTTTTTTGTCGAATACAAACGGGCGCTTGGTGACTGATCCCGGCGAGCTGGCAGGTTCTGCCTCTGGGTCAGTGATCGGTATCACCTTCTCCGCCGGCTCTTCGATCTGTGCATTCTCTGGTCTTGCCATGACTCACCTCTCGGGAGTGGGATTAATTGGAAGGCTTAAGAACTTGCTGAACTGGAATACTTATTTTCCTGGCGCCACAAATGGAACTGGCATCAAGAGCGGTGTATCGACAGCGCTTGCAGTTGCGAGCTGCAGCAGCAACCGGTCTTTGCTCTGTTTGAATCCGGGACGGGCGAACTGCACGGCGCCGTCCGCGCGCTCACCTGGAGCAAGACGGCGCGCGTTTAGCCGATAGTCCGTGATCGGGACCTGTTCGGCGAGAATCTCGCGCTTCTTCTTGTTCTTCTTTTTGTCGCCATCGAGATTCGGACTGTTCAGCTCGACCTGCGGCGGCAATACTTCGATCCAATGATTCGTCGTATTCAACACCGAGTACGCGACCAACATCTCGTCTCCCTTTTCGCGTACCTCGCCAAGACCGTGACGGTTGTAAGTTGCTGGGCTTGACTCAGAACAGCACCCGCAAGAATGCTGATGAGACCAATTGTCCGGATTGAATACATGTCACTGTCCTCTCCCGGGCGTTGGAATATCCCGGCTTGTTTGCTCGCGCAACTCAAGCTGATATCGGCTGCGGACCGCCTCGACGTAGGACACGACATCGGGATTTCGGTAGTACAGTCCTTGTCGCGCGATTCGCCGTGAACCGCAGTAATATGCGGCTACGGCTAGGCGCATCTCCCCGCGAAACTCGGTCATGAGATCCGCAAGGTATTGAATCCCTCCGCTGAGATTGTCCGTTATAGAAAGGCGGTTCCTCACGAAGTACATTGCCGTCGTCGCCGGCATCAGCTGCATCAGGCCGGCTGCACCTTTGGTCGACAACGCACGCGGGTTCCAGTTCGACTCCTGGGCGATGATGGCATGTACAAGCGCGCGCGGGACGCCGTAATGGTCGGCGTATGCGTCAGCGTAATACCTCAACTCAGGGTTTCCTCCACGCCGCGTTTCAGCCATGGCAGGAATCGCGAACGTCAGCGCGAAAAGAGGCAGCGCGAGGAGTTTTCTCATACCTCCGCCCTCTCTGCGATGATTGCGTCTACGTCGGTCTCATCCTCTGGCGACATCTCTGACGCATGTCGCCCGGCGATGCGCACGATCGATTCGAACGCCTGTTTCATCAGCAGGCGCTTCCTATCTCCTTCTGTCTTTGCGATCAATGGCAGCATGATGTCCTTGTGTTCGGGCTTGATCTGCTCGATTCCAAGTAATTGCATAGCCAGGGCCACATCGTTCATCTCGGAAATCGACGGTGGCTTTTCCATGGTGTAGGCGCGCAGGCTTTTCGCAAGGCCTGCAATGAAGCGGTGTGTCTTTTCGCTCTTGCCGGGCGTCCGCTTTGCCACGATCGCTGCTTCCCGTTCCGCGGTTGGGTGCTCAACCACGAGATAGAAGCTGCGCCGGCGAAGGGGGTCGCCCAAACGTCGTTCTTGATTCGAGGTCAGAAAAACATAGGGTATCGACGTTGCCTGAACGGTGCCCATCCTGGGGATGGAGAGCGCCCACACCGAAAGCAGCTCCAGGAGCATCGCTTCGAATGCATAGTCCACTTTATCGATTTCATCGATGAGCAAGACACAGCGTTGGTTCTGTTCGATCGCTTCGAGCAATGGGCCGGCCATGAAATACGCGCGGCTTGTCACTTGGCGCTTGATGTCGGCCCAATCGGGTGTTCGGTCGCTCTTGCTCATCAAGAGCACATAAAGTTCTTGAAGGCTCTTATCGTATTGCCCGATGGCTTTTTCTTCGTTCATACCCTGATAGCACTGCAATCGCAGTATCGGGACGCCATAAGCACGCGAGACCGACGTGGCCAATTCCGTTTTGCCGGCCCCCGCGGGCCCTTTGAGCATGATGGGGCGATGGAGCTTTCCTGCTAAGTAAACGGTGGTGGCAGTCTTCTGATCGGTGAAATAGCCAACGCGCTCCAGCGCGGCGAGGATTTCGTCTGGGGATGCATACATCAGATCCGTCCTCCTGGATCGCTCTCAGGTGGTGAGAGCGTAGGACGGACCCGGTTTTCGGTCAAATGCGCGGTTCTAAGAGATTGCTAACTATTTAGCTTGAGTGTGATCGGCCCTTTGTTGACCGCTACTCCCAATAGGGTATCCATCTTCAGTGCAATATCACCAGAGAGTTGGCCAGCTGCAAGGTTTCCACTGAAGGTGAGATGAACGTTACTGAAACCAGAGCGATCGGCCTCGATGGAAACTTTGCCGTCCTGGCCAACGACGCCAGCTGTAATCGGGAGATGAATCTCTGGTTTTCCGCTAATCACTACGGCCGCGTCTCCCGTGATTCCGCCGCCATTTTGGTTCAGAGTCATAGTGACCTGGACAGGTACTGCCTTTGCGTTTTGCATCTGGAGGCTACCTGGCGCGCGCGCCATTTGCGTCGACAAGTCGCTGTTGCCGCTCCATTTGCCTGTTAGCTCAGGTGTTCTGCTTTTGCATGCGGTAACAAGCGACGCCAAACAGGAAACCAACAGAAGCGGAAGAAGTGAACGCCAGAGCCATTTCATTGGGGAGGATGTCCTTTCGCTCTCTCCATATTTTCGAGAATTGGCTTCATCTGGTCAAACGTCGTTTGGCTTCATCTGGTCAAACGTCGTATTGAACGCGTCTTGCACCTCGACAAGACCTCTTTCCGGGCCGTATCGAATCACAAGATGTACGATGAGTGCCCGCACTAACGCGATGTCGGCCAGCAAAGGTATGAACGGTTCAGGGCTTGAAGTCTCCATGTCCTGGACGAACGCCAACAGTCTTTCTGTGTACTCGTCACTTCGCGCTTTGCCTAGATCAGTGATCCGATCAAACTCTTTGCTTGAATCGTCGTTCATCGCTTTGTGCCGACCTGCCGAGGGAAATTCCTCGCGTTTGTTGTATCACTAGTCTTTCCCAATCTGAAGACCCAATGCTCGGGCCCGCTTCCATGGATAGATGCACGAGTCGTCGTCGTTCGGCAATATCACACCCAGTCGGACCGCCAGCTCGACGACACATGGGGTCACAAATTTATTTATTTGCGGAAATTGCACCGATCGCAATGCCATTTGACCGAGTCTCGAACCTGTTTTACACATAACTCTCGCGATTTGCACGGACAGGCTACCTGAACCTGGCACCCACCCCACGCAGGCTTGGGCGACGCGCCGGTATCGGGCGAATTGCTGAGGGCAATTGCTCGACAAGTACAGGTTTGTTCCGAACCAGTGGATAAAAGATAGGGCCCTTGCGGAATTCCTTTTCGGGAAAGCAAAGCTCTTGGAGGACACATGCCACAGCCAAGACAGATTTCAGCTCTTCACCTAATAGAGGTCCCAACAGACCACTCTGAGGGCTTCAGTCATCCGAGTTCGTCGGAAGCTCGGTCACAGGTTGATGCAACAGTGCGCGAAGCCCACAGGGATCCTCTTCTTACAGCCGAGGATGTTGCGCGACGGCTGAACGTTAGCAAGGACTGGGTCTGGGATCATTCCTCACGCAAGGCCCCACATCTGCCCGTCATCCGAATGGGCGATGGCACCCTTCGATACCGATCGAGCCGGATCGAAGCGTTCATCAGCGAAAGGGAACGCCTCTCTGCTCTACGGCCCGGACGCCGGTAGAATAAGAGCGGCCCACGGTTCTTCCGCCACAGAAATTGAGGAACGAATGGGCAAATCGCACCAGGCAGGATGGGTCTCTCTGCGCGGAAAACAGTGGTTCGGGTATTTCCGGCAGCGAGTGCTTGATCCTGAAACAGGAGAGGAACGAGTCAAGAAGGTCTGCATCAAACTCGACCTCAAATCAAAAATGACCAAGTCCCAGGCGCGCGATGCGCTGCGGACGGAAGTCACCAAACAGACTGGCCAGAATCTCGGGGGCAGAGTCCTCAAGGACAGCTCGACTGCCTTCGGATGGTTCGTTCGCAACCGCTATTTCCCGCTCAGAGAGGGGGACTGGCGCCCGGAGACGGCGAAGGTGAAGAAGATCCAGATCGAACAAGACCTGTTGGCGAAGTTCGAGGAATACCCCCTCGACTCGATCGATCGGTTCATGCTGCAAACGCATGTGAACGAGCTGGCTGAACGCCTTTCGCAGGATCGAGTGAACCAGGCGCGATCCTATCTCAAATCCATCTTCGACGAAGCCATCGAACAGGAGTTTCTGATGAAGGACCCGAGCCGGAAGCTGAAGATCCCGAAAAATCTTCGGCCTAAGGACAAACAGGTCCTGACCTGGGAACAACTCTGGCTAGCGCTTCAGAGAACCGGCAGAAGGGACCGACTTCTGCTGATGCTCGATATGACCGAAGCACTTCGTCCGAGCGAATTGTTCGCTCTACGCTGGCGTTCCTTTGACAACGTCAACACTCTTTCGATCACCGAAACCGTCTACAAGGGAAAAATTCGGCCTTTTGGGAAGACTGATGGAAGTCTGACGGATGTTCACCTGCCACCGGGTCTGGCTAGTGAGCTCCGCCTGTGGAAGAAGGAGAATCCCAAGGCATCTCCTGATGCATTCATCTTCCCGAATTCACGAGAAGGATTCATGGACACGGGGAACTATCGCAACCGGGTTCTGAACCCTCTCGCGGAGAGGCTTGGACTACCGAAACTGAACTTTCAAGTGATGCGCCGCACGATGGCGACACAGGCGCAGAGCATGGGTTCGGTGAAGGACATTCAGGCACACCTGCGGCACGCGAAGGCCGATACCACGGCCAACGAGTACATGCAGGAATTGCCGGAGAGTGTGAGGAAGATGGTCGGTGAGGTGTACGCCATGCTCACGAAAGGAGGGGAGTCTCAAGAGAGTTTGAAGCATTTGCCACAAAAAGCCACAAACTCTTGTGAGGAGCTTGCTGTAAGTGTGTGAAAGATATGGTAGGCACGAGGAGACTCGAACTCCTGACCTCTACCGTGTCAAGGTAGCGCTCTAACCAACTGAGCTACGCGCCTGCAAGGTGGGAAGCTGCTTCACTCATCATATCAAGTTTCCGCCCTCTTCGCTGGAACGGCGTTGATGAACCACAAGATGAACCTCAAAAAGGTATCCGATGCAACCCTAACTCGCGAAAACCCCGAGTTCACTCCTGCTGTATAGTCAAAATGATGGCATCGAAAGTTCAGGTAAATGCAAAGCTGGAGGAAAAGTCTCCCGGCTTACCGTATGCTGCGCTTATTCTCGGTTGGCTGGTTCCCGGTCTTGGTCATGTGCTGACAAAACATTGGGTCCGCGCGGCCTTGCTCTTTATCTCGATCACCAGCATGAATACCCTCGGCATTCTGATGCAGGGCAAGCTTTACCAGCCCAATATGGGCGATGTGCTGGAAATGCTTGGTTTTGCCGGCGATCTCGGAAGCGGCGCGCTCTACATTCTCGGCCGAATCTTGGATCTCGGCCATGGCGCCGTCCAGGTGGCCACCGCAGACTATGGAACCAAATTCATCGTCGTGGCTGGGCTCCTCAACATCATCTCCGCTGTTGACGCGCACAACCTTCGCATAGGCAGGAAGCCCGCATGCTAGTTCTTTCGCATTTCTCCGCTGTTCTGCTCTTTGCAACATTTGCGTCGGTGGTCTTCGGAATTACGCAGCGCACCACCCCGAAAGCAATGATTCGGTATGGTCTCTACTGCTGGGCAATGTTTGTAGGAATTGTGATTGCCGCAAGCTGGGTCATGTGGTTCATTCGCCGCTAGGACTATGATTCTTTCGTTCAGCGCCATGATCGGTCCCAAACCATCGCATCGAACGAATGTTTTTCCGTAAAGCCCACGCGGCGGTAAAGTTCCACTGCGTTCGTATTCTCTTCGGTGACCGTCAGCGTCAGCCCGCGAAAACCACGTCCTCGCAGGTTCTCCGCGCATTCCTCTATCAGGCACGCCCCCAGACCAAGCCGTCGCTGATCCTTCGCCACGCACACCTGCGTCACGTGCCCAATATCCTCACGCACACGTGAGCACAAAAGCATCCCGGCCAGCGCCCCATCCGCCGCGCGCGTCAGCGTGCGCGATGAAGGTGGATCGAACAAGCCGCATCCGGGAAAGCGAACGATGTTATGCAGGAAGCGGAGCGAACCTGCTACCGAGCGGTATTGATCGTTGATGAAGCTGTCCAGATGGCCGCTGTAGGCATCGGCAATCAGATATCCGGCCGGATGAAAATCATTCTCCCGCCACGAGCTCAGAACAACGCCCTTGGGGAGAGCAGGCCGCGATAGCGGCCCTTTAAACTTTGGTAGATCGAGCTCCATGAAGAGCCGGCGAAAGAGCTTGAATCCCGCCTCTCGAAACACATCTGCATGCAGCCCATGTGGATGCAGCAGCAGCTGACACTCAATCCGGTCGATCCCGGGAGAATGCCGCAGCAATTCGATCAAATGCCGCAGCAACTGGCTTTCTACTTCGGCTGAGGCATCGGAAAGGGAAAACACGTCACCGATGATTGCCTTATGCTCTTCGTAGACACAGAAGACATAGCCGGCGATGCGCCCATTTTCTACAGCAACATAGCCCGGCAGCACGCGTGAATCCAGATACTGCAGCAACAGGTCCGCTGAAGTGCGGTAATCCCAGCACAGCCGATCGCTCCACAGACGGCTCTCCTCATCCAGCACAGGCCGCAAGCTGCTGGCGGAAAAATGCCTCAGGTCGAGAATCTCAAACTGCAAGGCCGAGCTCACGCTTTACGCACCAGAAAAATAAGCAATCGTCTTTCGCTGTCTTAGTATCTATCTTTCATGGCCGTGGTAACTTAACCAGGTCCTGATTTCCGGAAATAACTTCTGTTTCTTGATTTACTCTTCCGCAGCTACAGCGTAGATGACCAGGTTCTGAGCAGGATACATGAATAAGGGCTCATATCGCCTGCCGGTAAGTTTTTGACGCAGTTCGTCCACATGGGATTCACGAGCGACAAGGATATGTTGCTCACGCGGAATCCCATCCTGTTCGTAATTCGCCACTTTTCGATTGCGATAAAACGACAGGCCATATTCCACATCGCGGCGAACCCTGAATACCGCAACCGTGGTGTTTGGCAGAGCAATCTGGTCCAGAATCTTCGCCAGCGGCCGCGCCGAATACGTCAGATCGATCAGCTGCACCGTACCCTTGGTCGAGGCAATTTGCCCAAAGCCGAAAAACGGTCCGATCCCATACAGGAAGAGCAGCAGAATCACAACCGGAATCATCGTTGCGATGCGCAGGCGGCGAATGCCGAACCGCGCCACAGTGATGAGAATAAAGATAGTCGCCGCAAATCCCGTCGCCCCCGCGGCAATCAGCGCATTTGACGGAGGCATCTGGTCCGAATGCTGAATCAAACGCGGCAGCAGCAACACCAGCGTCGTGAGCCCGCCGGCCAATACCCCATGCAGGATCAGCAGCCACGGCTTCAATCCGCGTTCACGCATGCGGTTCAAATAGTCTCCGCTGAGGATCGTGAGGGGTGGAACAGACGGCAAAATATAGCCGGGCAACTTGGATTCCGAAAAAGAAAAGAAGATCACTGGAATCAAGGCCCAGAGCACGAGAAACTCGGGGAAAGCATCGCCCGTTCGCTGAAAGCCCATGTAGTGAAACTTCGCCCGCCGCGCCCGCCACTCAGCAACCGATCCCTGTACGGCATTCACAAGCGCCGCAATCGCAATCACCGTCCACGGCATCAGGCTCAGCACAATCACCGGCAGGTAATACCAGAAATGCTGCTCATGCTCAAAACGGTTGGTGGCAAAGCGCTCCAGATTATGTTCCAGGAAAAATACCCGCAGAAAGTTCGGATTGCGCTTCTGTACCGCGATAAACCACGGCAGCACCATCGCCAGGTACAGCACCACGCCCGGCCACCAGATGCTTCGTCGCAGAATCGACCATTCTTTTCGCATCGCGGCAAACACCGCTATGATCACCAGCGCGAGAAATGGAGCGACCGGTCCCTTGGCCAGCGTCGCCGCGCCCACAAAGAAGTAAAGATCAAAGAGCCAGAATTTGCTGTTTGTCTCATACCACGCATACCACCCCAGCATGCCGATACAGAACGGCGCGGCCATCTGCATGTCCGTCGATGCGCCGCGTGCGAAGCTCAAAATGCCCGCGCACGATGCCGTCAGCAGCGCGGCATCCAACTGTCCTCCCGGACGGAACCGCCGCATGTGCAGAAAGATCAGCGTTACCAGCACAAACGCAAAGCTCGCCGACGGAATGCGCGCTGACCAGTCGTGAATTCCGAACTCGCGGAAAGCGAACATCGCTCGCCAGTAGTAGAGCGCCGGTTTTTCAAGCCATGGCTTGCCATACAGAATCGGCGTGACGAAGTCGTGCCGGCCGAGCATTTCGCGCGCTACCTGCGCATACCGGGGCTCGTCCGCGCCCACCAGCCCGATGCCAGCGCCGCCAAAAACAGGCACCAGCCCGTAGAACAGGAAAAAGGCTGTAAAGAGGAAAAGAGTCAGAGTCTCCAGCGTCGTTCCCAGGAAAGGGAAGCGCGTCATGGCAGACGTTGGGCTGATGCGTAGCGCCTTGATGCTCTTAGGGATGGCCACGTTCTTTCTGAGGTCCCGGGTGGAATTGCCTTCCGAGACAAGGCTATCAGATTCAACTGAGCCAGTTCATAGCAGGCTCTAAGCAACTTCATGAACCGCCGCACTCAGAGTGCGACGGGCAACATCGAGAATCAGTTCCGTTGCTTCCGGCAGCGGCCCATCGAGCGTGCAGCCGCTGGCGTGCTGGTGGCCCCCGCCGCCGAAGCGCTCGGCAATCCTGGCCACATTCACATCGCCCTTGCTGCGCAATGAGAGCCGCACGCGATGAGTACTTAGCTCGCGCAGAAAGACCGCCACATCGACCCCGGCAATCGCAATGGCGTAGTTCACAATACCCTCGCAGTCTTCTTCGGCTGCGTTGGTGCGGACCATATCATCGTGCGTCACCCACATCCAGGCAATGCGCCCCTCGCGCCGCAAATTTGACAGAGCCGCGCCCAGCAACAGCATCTTCGACGTCGGATGCGAGAAATAGACATCCTTGGCGATCCCTGCCGACTTCGCTCCATGCCGCACCAGCTCAGCCGCCAGATCAAAGGTGTGAGCGTCCGTCCCGTCATAACAGAAAGAGCCGGTATCCGTCAGCACCGCGGTGTAAAGGCATGTGGCCATCTCTGGCGTAATGCGCACGCCGCTCACCATGGCCAGCTTGTAAACCATCTCCGCCACCGCGCACGCCTCAGTGTCGATCCAGTTGAGATTGGCAAAGGTCCGCCCGCTCACATGGTGATCGATATTGATCAGGAATCGGCCCTCCAGCCCGCGCAGCCGCGAACGCTCGATGCCATCGCATTCGAGCAGAATCACAGCATCGTACTCGCCCTCCACGCGGCTCACCTGTCGAATCAACGAAGAACAGGGAAGCGTGCGATAGATCAGCGGCACCCGGTCGCAGGAAACCATATCGACCTGCTTGCCCAGCTGCTCCAGAATCATCGCGCTGGCCAGCATCGACCCCACCGCATCACCATCCGGACGCGCATGCGCGCTGACCAGAAACCGCTGTCCTCGCTCGATCGCGTTCAGTACCGCGTGGATAGTATGCCGTTCTCCCATGGCCCCTGTCGGTTTCATACAAACTCAGGAATTGTCATCCTGAGCGCAGCGAAGGATCTGCTTGCCTTTCTTTCGTTAAAAATTTTCCGAGCCTTACTCCGCGATACTCTTCTGTCGTTTCTGCGCCCGCCCCAGCAGTTCATCGATGCGGGCCTTCATCTTTTCCGATCGATCGATATGGAACGAAAGCTCCGGAACATGCCGCACTCCCATGCGTTCCAACAACTCATGCCGGATATAGCCCCGCGCCGCCATCAGCCCCTCAATCGTCTCCGATTCTTCTTCCGGGCCGCCGTCCACGGCCACATAGATCAGCGCCGACTTGCCCCCCGGATTCAGCACAACCTGGCTGATATATGCAAAGCTGATCCGCGGATCGGACAATTCGCCTTCGATCATCGCTCCTATCTCGTCACGCAGCGTCTCTGCCACGCGGTCCTGATGATACTTACGCGCCCGTTGTTCTGGCATCTCAAACTTCCTTTGGTTAAACGATTGAGAATATCAGACCAGACGGCTCCCGTTGCACAAAAGTGAGCAGTGGGATGAAAAAGATGTGCTTTGTCAGTGAATGACGATTGAAAGGAAACCATTTAGGTAGGTCTGGCCCCCGGGACTCATCTGAAACGTCATTCTGAACGGAGCCGAAGGCGCAGTGAAGAATCTCAGCAATTTGGCCCAGCCTCTACCTCTAAACTCCGGAGACGCTCCGACAGGAGTGAGAAAACAACCCAAAATGTAAAACGCCTGTGGAAGTTATTCCACAGGCGTTAACAATTCAGTAGCCCTCCCCCAAGTGCTACTCAATGTTTGAACTGTAATGCGCCTTCCGCGGCACGCCAATCCCATCTTAGTTTCAAAATGCGGATTAGTCGTAATCAGAGATCCGGTTACCTCGGATGGCAATACAAAGCTACAACTTGTTGCCAATTTGCCAATCTTGCTTGTGGCTGTGTCCCAAACCGAGACACAATCCGCCTCCTAGCTCTCCAGATACTCCCACCACCCATCCACCACCTGTGCCCCTAGATCATTACTGATGCGCACCGCGGCATCCTCAACCTGCTTCATCAACCCGGCCAGATAATCGCGCGATCCTGATATGGCGGCGACGCCAAGGGTCGCCGTTTGCCAGGTGACCGCCTCATCCATCTCCGCCACGGAGATGTTGAAGCCATTCTGCAGCTTCTCCTTCAAGCTGCGCACCACCTGCCGCCGATCCTTGAGCGAATGGGCGTTCTCAATGCGAATCTCCAGCGTGAGCACAGCAACCGGCATGGCCTAGCCTAGCAAATCAGTCGACGCCTCGAAGAAAACGGTTCATCGCAGGGCACCCACACATGGTCCCAATTCCGTCGTGTCGGCAAGATGAAACCAGCTACGCTGATGAGGCAATTGCCTGCGGCAAAAATCCGAAATCAACCCTAAAGGCAGGCAGCCTTCCCCAACCCTAGGCAGCCTGCCTCTTTTTATGCCTTTTCGCCGAAAAAGATCGCCACCTGCTCCTTGCGCGGTGGGGCGGTCAAAGCGCTCACGACCACCAGACAGAGCACCGCCACAATCAGCGCAGGAAAGATCGCATCCCGCTGCGCCAGGACAGCAGGCAGATGGTTATGCACGAAGCTCGAATCCCAGAAGACCGTAATAAACGTTCCAGCGCCAATCGCGCTCACCGCACCCGCCGAAGTCGCGCGCTTCGAATAGAATGCCGCCAGAATCACCGGCGTCAGCGCAGCCGAATAAATGGTGTAAGCATAGAGCGTCTTCTTCAGCACCGAAGCAGTGTGCAGCGCCTGATACAGCGCCCAGATTCCCAACAGCACCACCATCAGCCGCGAAACAATAAGGATGCGCTTGTTCGAAGCCCCCGGCGCAATGTAGCGCACAAAAATGTCATTCACCAGGTTGGTCGCGGGCGAGAAGAGAAAATTGTTAGCCGTCGAAATGATCTTCGCAAAGATCGCGCCCATCAGCATCGCCCCCAGCAGTCCTGGCAAACTGTGCAGCGCCGTGAACGCTAGAATCTCGCGCGGAAACGGCTTCGCCCCGGACTCCATCGCCCGCACATGCCCGAGCATCGCGAGCACCACGATCACAGTCTCCAGAATCACAGTGCCGATAATCCATCCAACCACCGCCACGCGCGCGTCTTTCTCCGACTTGGCCGAGAAGAACTTCTGATACATCGCCTGGTTGCCCAGCATCAGCAAACACGTCGGCAGAAACAACTCCAGCGCCTGAATCAACGTGTGATCGCCCAGCGGCGTAAAGTCCGACGGAGGCAGCGCTGCATGAAACCCGCTCCATCCACCCACCGAATGCATCAGCACCGGAAGCGCAATCAGCATCGTGAACGTAGCCAGCAGCCCGATCACCACGTCCATATAAGCGACGGAAGACATCCCGGCAATCGCCGTAAACACAATCACAAACGCCGCAATAATGTACTTGCCCAGATCCGGCGTAATCACGGCGGGAAAAATGAGGCTTAAAATATCGCCGCCGCCAATCAACTGGTAGCTGGTGATCGCCGTATAAGCAAACAGCACCGCAATCACGCCCAGCACGCGCGCCGTCTGGTTGTAGCGAGCCTCCAGCAAATCAGGAATCGTAAACTGCGCCGACCGCCGCGCCCGTGGCGCAATAAAGTAGATCAGCAGCAGCCCCGCCCATCCGCCGCCGCCCTGCCAAAGAGCGACCAGCCCATGGTTATAAGCATTCTCCGCCCCGCCCAGCAGCGACCCCGACCCGATCCACGATGACAGCAGCGTAAAGACCAGCACAAACGCCGGCAGCGACCGCCCCGCAACCAGGTAATCAGCCTTGGTCTTAACCTTGCCCAGCCGCGTCAGAGAAACCACCAGCAGAGTGAGAACGATAGCGCCGATCACCGCGCCGTACAGATGACTCATGTTCTTCCTTTAGAAGGCGTAACCGCAGTGTAGCGCGTAGTCGAAGGACCTGCTTTTTCTCATCGAGCGGCATGCAAACGGGTGCCCCACCCTTTGCGTAGCAAAGGGTGGGAAAGCAAGAACCCAACCCAGCCAGTTCCTTCAGACTCCCAACCGGCCCCGCACCCACTCCGCACTCACCCCGGCTACTCGCACAACCTTATTCCGAGACGCCCCGCCGCTAACAATCTCAACCGCCGACCGCGGTACCCCCAACAACTCCGCAAAGAAGCGAATCAGCGCCTCATTCGCCTTGCCGTCCACCGGAGTAGCAGCCACCGCGACCCTCAGCGCATCACCCATCACACCGGCAATCGCGGTACGGCTGGCCCGAGGCTGCACGCGCGCGGCGAAACTCACCCCAGCCGCCGTCTCCCGCAACGCAATCATTCCGGTTTAGGCCGAGCCCCAAAGATCGCCGTCCCGATCCGCACCAGCGTCGACCCTTCCTCAATCGCAATCTCAAAGTCCCCAGACATCCCCATCGACAGCTCGCCGTAATCCATTCGCGCATGCCGCGCCGCCAGCTCATCCCGCAGCCGCCGCAGCTGCCGGAAACAGGCCCGCGCCGTCTCCGGATTCTCATCGAGCGGCGCGACCGTCATCAGCCCGCGCATCTGGATATGCCCCAGATCCAGCAGCCGTTCCAGCAATTCATCCAGCTCTCGCGAACCAGGCTCCAGCCCGCTCTTGGCGGGCTCATCGCTCAGCTTGATCTCGATCAGAATCGGCAGCCGCCGATCCATCTTTTCTGGCGCCTTCTGTGCCGCCTCATCCAGCCGCGCCGCCAGCCTCAGCGAATCCACCGTGTCGATCCTGGAGAAAATCTCCGCCGCCCGCGCCGACTTGTTCGACTGCAGGTGCCCAATCAAATGAACGGCAACAGTTTTTTCCGCGGCCGCGCCAGGACGGCCCGCAACCTCCAGCCCTAAATCATTCAAAGCAGGCAATTTCTGCTGAAACTCCTGCACTCGGTTCTCGCCGAATACGCGCAGGCCCGCAGCATAGCCCGCCACAATCGCCTCTGCGGGATGCGTCTTTGAAACCGCCATCAGCCGCACATCGCTTCGAGGGCGCCCAGACCGCTGGCAGGCGGCGAGGATCGTCTCCTCAATACGCCGGACATTTTCCGCAATCGTGCTGTCGGGTAGCATGCTACGTGATTGTACTCGGTCGGTAGAGAGCGCAGCCCGATCTACAGTATCTGGAATCCCATCTCCAAAAACTTATAGATTCGTAATGTACCAATTGATAAACAAGACAGCCATTCCACATTAACTTATTGTAAATAGCGCTATTTGTTTCGCTCTCGCAGGCAACCCAATGATTGGGCGTTAAATTGCAAAGTGGTTACTAGATAGCAATCCTCAGGTTTGCCTGGACGCGAGAAATCTGTACCCAATCAGGTTCCATGGTCAGTCCGGGGTACGAAAGATGGAGAGAGCATGCCCGATAAACCATTGAAACAAAAAATATTGTACGTAGCTGCCAGCCTGCTTCTGGTCCTCTTCGGAGTTCAGGACAAGGCGCTCGCGCAGGTCACCTACGCGACCGTTCACGGCACCGTCACTGATACCAGCGGCGCCGTCGTGCCAAATGCGACCGTAACCGCGACCAATACCAGTACAGGTATTAAGACAACAGTAAACAGTGACAGCCACGGTTATTTCACCATGCCGCAGCTGCAGATCGGCGGCCCGTATGACATCACCGTCCAGGCCGCTGGTTTTCAGGACTTCCAGACCTCCGGCCTGACGCTGCACCTGAACGACAACCGCGAGGTGAGCGCACAGATGCAGATTGGTGCCGCCTCGCAAACAGTCCAGGTGCAGGCCAACTCCGTCCAGGTGGAAACGGCGGATACGCAATTGAAGCAGGTCGTCACCAGCACGCAGATTGAGGCCATGCCGCTCCTCGGCCGCGATGCCTCCGGCCTGCAGAAGCTCGAACCGGGCAGCGTGGAATCCAGCGACCGCTTCGGCAACTACTCCGCCAACGGAAGCCAGACCCAGAGCAACTCATTCCTGCTCGATGGCGCCGACATTAATGACGGTCCTCTCCAGACTGAAGGCATCGCCGTCAATCCCGACGCCCTGGCTGAAGAAAACATCGTCACCAGCACTCTGAACCCCGAGTTCGCCCGCAACAGCGGAGCCATCGTCAATCAGAGCATCAAGTCAGGCAGTAACAACTTCCACGGGAGCGCCTTCTACTTTTACCGCGACACGTTCCTGAACAACGGCAACTACTTCTCGCAAACCCGCCCGCCCTATCACCAGAACCTCTACGGCGCGACCCTCGGCGGCCCGGTCATCAAAAACAAGCTCTTCTTCTTCGCCGGCTATCAGGGATACCGGCGCAGAACCGGCGCGACCACGCTGGCCCCGGTGTTCAACTCGTCGCAAATTGGTGGAGATTTCAGCGGCGACAACAATCTTGTCACCAGCGGATCGAACAACACAGCCGGTCTCTCCACGAATCCCATTCCTTTCGCCATCAACGGATGCGCGGCAGGAACTCCCTGGAACCAATGCTTCCAGAACGGCGCCGTGCAGCTCACGCAGTCGGCTTACAATCCCATCTCGCTGAATTTGCTGAACAAATTCGTTCCCGCGCCCAACGAAGTACGCAACGGCGTCTCGTACTACAACTTCAACTCGCCCAATACAGCTGCTGCAGATCAGGGCGTAATCCGCGTCGACTTCCATCCCACGAACAACGATTCCATCTGGGGATCGAGCGTCTTTCAATCCTCCCCGGATGCGAGAACCATCAGCTTTGGCGGCTCCGATCTGCCCGGCTTCGGAATGGTGGACTCCCGCCACTTCAAACTCTTTATGGCGTCCTGGACCCACACCTTCAACTCGACGACGCTGAACGAACTCCGTGCCGGCTACTACCGCTTTAACTACGCGTCTGTAGAGCCAGCCAGCGTGGTCGATCCAGGCACCTACGGCTTCAACATCGTCCCCGGCAGCCCGCAGTCGAACCTGCCGCTCATCAGCGTCGCCGGCCTTAACAACAATAGTCTGGGTGCGAGCTTCCTGGGTTTCAGCAATGAAGGCCCTCAGCCGCGCAAGGACACCAACCTCAGCGGCGCCGACAACTTCACCAAGGTCATCGGCAATCACAGCCTCAAGTTTGGCGTGTCGATCGAGCAGTTCGTGGTGAACAACCCCTACTTCGCTGACAACAACGGCAACTATTCCTTCAATGGCGCCGGACCCTACAGCTCCGGCGATCCCATCCTTGACTTCGTCCTTGGCGTTCCCGACCAGTACGCGCAGACATCTGGCAGCGCCATCGATGCCCGCTCCTACGAGTACTACGCCTACGGCCAGGACAGCTGGAAGATCACCAACGATCTCACCCTGAACTACGGCCTCTCCTGGGACGTTGAGACGCCCAACAGCAACCATCAGTTCAACGGTCTCGGCATCACCTGCTGGGATGCAGGCTCGGAGACCTCGCAGGTCTTCCCCGGCGGACCTCCGGGACTCACCTATCCCGGCGACCCCGGCTGCAATAAGAATGGCGGCCCAACCACCAAGTGGGATCACTTCGGCCCGCGCCTCGGCTTCGCCTGGTCGCCATCTAATGGCCCGGCAAAGCTGCTCGGCGCTCAGGGCGCGCATGAGTTCGCTGTGCGCGGCGGTTTCGGCCTCTATTACAACCGCGATGCCGAAGAAGGCCAACTCCAGAACCTCAGCGATCCGCCGTGGCTCAAGAATTCCTTCGGTGCAGCCGACTTCGGTGGTAGTCCTGGCTTTGCTAATCCCTTTAACGACGTTGCCGGAAACGGCTCTGAGTCCAACCCCTTCCCCTATGCCCGGCCGAGCGCAGGTGCGCAGCTTAACTGGCCGAACTATGCTGGATTGGACATCAGCACCTATCCGAAAAACTACTCCGTACCCTACGCCTACAATTTCAACCTGAACGTCCAGCGCTCGCTGACTTCGAGCATGGTCATGCAAATCGGCTATGTCGGATCGATCGGCCGGAAACTCGTCCGCGCCTATGAAGGCGATCCGATTACCGCCGCCGGTCACGCCGCCTGCCTTGCCGATCCGGCTTGCGTAGCCGACGCTGCTCGTGCGCATCTCGACTATCCGCAGTACTTCACTCAGCCTGCGATTGTGCCCGGCAGTGTCTCGCCACTGCAGCCAAATGGCAATCCTTGGTACCTCAGCGTGGGTCAGCAGCACACTGATGGAGCCTCCAGCTACCACTCGCTGCAGGCCAGCCTCACCAAGGGCCCGAGCCATGGACTGGCCTTCACCCTTGCCTACACCTTCAGCCACGGATTGGATAACGGCTCCGGCCTTGAAAGCTCCGGCTTCAACGGACTGGGTGTGAACACCTTTCCCGGCTTCCAGTACCTTTCTTACGGCGATTCGGACTACGACGCCCGCAACCGCTTCGTGGCCTCCTACGACTACGAGATTCCGGTGCCTTCATCCTGGAAGCACAGCCTTCTCACACGCGAGGCGCTTGGCGGCTGGCACATCACCGGCGTAACCGCATTGCAGAACGGCTTCCCGGTCACCATCACCAATTCCGGCACCTTCAACTCGCTCTATTGCGATCAATACACCTACTACTCTTGCCCGGACAACGTAGAGACATCGAGCTTCAACATCAAGTCGTTAAATCCCCGCACGACGGGCGACTGGTTTAACAGCGCGCTCTTCTCGCAGGAGCCCGTCGGCACCTTCGGCAACGCAAGGCGGAACTTCTTCCACGGCCCCGGCTTCAACTACACCAACCTCGAGCTCGCCAAGAACTTCCCACTCGGCGAGAGCTCGCGGTACCTGCAGCTGCGCTTGGAGACGTTCAACGCCTTCAATCACGCCAACTTCTCCAACCCGGACTCGAACTTCACCGACGGACCCCAGCAGTTCGGTTCGATCACCTCCGTCGTAGGAGCCAGCACCGCAGACGTCAACGGCGATCCTCAACCAGGCCGCGCCGTGCAGCTGGCAGCGAAGTTCTACTTCTAACAGGGCAAGAATTCTGGCTCAGGGCATCCATATCGGGTGCCCTGATTTTTTTTGGACTCCGAGTAAGAAAGGAGACAAGAACCGCCTTGTATAAAATTCTTTTCTTTGGCCGAAAGGGCTTTGTTTATAGCCTCCGAAAGCCGTAAGGAAGACGTAAACACCAGACCTTCACTTATGCGGGACTTATGAAATTCGGTGTTCTCTAAGTTAGCGGCGGCATGCAATTGTCCGCCTGACTGGAGAACATCATGATCCATCCCAGATTCCTATCATCCATTTCATATCGGGCCAACGCACTCCAGGTAGCAAAAGAATTTCCGCAAGTCAGCCTGACCGCCTTCTGTCTTACCTTCGCGTGGATGTTTCTTCTCGCACATCCCGCACACGCGCAGTCCACATTCGGCAGCATTCGCGGCACAGTACAGGACGTTTCCGGAGCTGTGGTTCCCGGCACAGCGGTAACCATTCACTCTCTGGACGAAAATTTCGAGCGCGATGTCACGACCGATGACTCCGGTGACTTCGTTGCCGAAAACCTGAAGCCCGGCCACTACAAACTCGCCGTCCATCATGATGGATTCGCCGATGCTGTCGTTGACTCCGCCGCACTTGAAGCGCGCCAGGACCTTCGCATCCCCATCACCCTCTCCATCGCAACCGAAGCGACTGTCGTGCAGGTAAGCGCCGCCCCCGACGCGATCAATACGGAAAACGGCACCCTCAGCGACTCGAAAGACAATCAGCTCATCACGCAGCTTCCGTTGAATAATCGCGCAACAACCACCAGCCCTCTGGCGGCTCTCTCGCTCTCTGCAAATGTCCAGCAGGACAGCTCAGGCAACATCGCGCTCAGCGGCGCCAGCTCATCGATGGTGAACTTTTCTGTCGACGGCATCTCGACCGCAAACGTGCGTCAGAACGGCGCGCTTCAGGATGCCTACCCATCGCAGGAAGGAATCTCCGCCGTTCGCGTAACCGCCTTCAACAACAGCGCCGAGTTCTCGCAAGTGGGCGACGTAACCTTCACCACCAAAAGCGGCACCAACCAATATCACGGCAGCCTCTTCGAGTACCTGCAGAACGATGCCCTTGACGCGAGCCCCTACGGCTTCAACGGCAAAGCTCCGAAGCACTTCAACACATTCGGCGGATCGCTCGGAGGCCCGTTGAGCATCCCGCACCTTTACAACGGCAAAGACAAGACCTTCTTCTTTGCCGACTACGAAGGCAACCGCCGCACGACCGCCGTAGCGCAGCAGTTCCTCGTTCCCACGCAGGCCGAGCGCAATGGCGACCTGACCGCTCTTGGCGGCCCGGTGATTCCGCAGAGCAGCATCAACCCAACCGCCACGGCGCTGCTCGCTTACTATCCGCTGCCGAACGTCTCCGGGCAGTCGAACTATAACTATGAGAATTTCCAATCGACGCCGGCGCGCACCGATGGAGCCGACATCCGCGTCGACCAGACGATTACATCAAAACAATCAGCCTACGCCCGCTTCAGCCGGAAGAACATCACCGAGGACAACGCCAACCCTTTGCTGCCCAACGATGCAGACAGCGTTCACAACCGCAGCCTGCTGGTCTCCTACACTTACACCATCACGCCGAAACTGGTGAATGAGTTCCGCTTCGGCTTCACCAACGCGATCACCAGCGTAGGCTTCCCCATCGAAGGCGCCGACGCCCTCAATCAACTCCACCTGAGCGGCGTAGACATCAGCCAGCACCCCACCACGCACGCCTTCCCGACCTTTAACTTCAGCGCCGGCACGGGCTTCACTCCTATCGGCCGAGACAAGACCGGAGTCACCGAGTCAAAGACCCTGCAGTTCACTGACAATGCGACCTGGACCATCGGCAGGCACACGCTCAAAGCCGGTATCGATATGCGCCGCGTCCGCTACTTCGATGTCGAGCTCTTCCTGCCCTCCGACGACTTCGGCCAGTTCACCTTCCAGCCCAACTTCACCGGCAATGCCTTCGGAGACTTCCTCCAAGGCACGCCAACGACACTGTTCTTTGCCGTGTCGAGTCCCGACGTAGGCGGCACAACCTGGCAAACTGGCCTGTTTGCGCAGGATGAATTTCAACTCAGCAGCAAGCTGACCCTGAATTACGGCCTGCGCTGGCAGGTTCTGCCCGCCATGAATGAGGACGGCGGCAACCTGGCAAACTTCGATCAGAAAAACAACTCCATCGTCGTGCCGGATCAGTTATCTGCCTACCTCGCGAAGCAAAACATTCAGGGATCAAACCTGGCATTCCAGCAATCCTTCAACGCCTGCAATCTCGGAAACACCTCGCTGCCGTGCACAAACTACGTCACGGCAAGTCAGGACCATCTCCCGCAGGGCCTGCGCAACACATACTTCGGGAATTTCCAGCCGCGTGTTTCATTAGCCTATCGTCCATTCAACGACACCAAAACAGTCATCCGTGCAGGCTTCGGAATCTTCACCATGACGAACCTCGGACCGCTCTCCTTTAACAACAGCGGCAATCCAACGTCGAATCTCCACACCTACACCAACTCGACCACGGCATCCGGCTCGCCTCTCATTCAGTTTCCAAATACGGCTCCGCCGACAGTGGGCATTCAGTATGGAGGCGGCGGACTCGACCAGGCTGTCGATCCCAACTACCGCGACCCTCAATCCAACCAATGGAACCTGACCGTCGAGCGTCAAATCTCGAGCAATGACACTCTGCGCGTCAGCTACGTCGGCATGCACTCCTACCGCCTGAACATCACCGAGGACCTGAACCAGCTTCCGGCGAGCACCACGCCCTATCAAACCACCGCAGCCAGCCCCTTCGTCGATCCGCGCGCGCCTTACCACAACTGGTTCACCCTCTACAGCACCTTCAATGCAGGCACGGCAAACTACGAAGCCTTGGAGTTCCAGGCAACGCACCGCATGTCGCATGGACTCTACTTCGACGCGAACTACACGCTGGCCAAGAATCTGGCCGACAACCAGGGCAGCACGCCGACCGCCTTCGCCGGTGAAGTCAACTATGGAATTCCCATCACCAATCGATTCGACATCTCGAGCGACTACGGCAACGTCGAAGGCACCCGCCGCGACCGCTTTCTGCTGACCGGCCTCTATCAGCTCCCCTTCGGCAAAGGTCGCGCATTTTTGAACACAGGAGGCTGGGAGAATCTTCTCTTCGGCGGCTGGGAGATGAACAACGTAACCCTGCTCGAAACCGGACCGTGGCTCACCCCCAGCATCAGCACGTCCTTCGATCAATCGAACACGAACGTCGTCAATCGCGGCGCAACACTGCGTCCCGATGTTGTGTCCAACAACTACAACAAGGGACAATCGCGAGCGCAGTACTTCAACCTGGCTGCGTTTTCCCCAACTCCGGCAGGAGCAGGACGCTTCGGCAACGCCGGCGTGGGCATCCTGCAAGGCCCGGGCACAGCCGCCATCTCCCTCGGACTCGCCAAGAGCTTCCCCTTGACCGAGCGTGCCCATCTGCGCATCGAAATTTCCAAGCTTCTGCAACTCTCGATACTGTTCTTCTGTCAAAAGCTCAATGCCCATGGCAGCTGCCATATCCGTGGCATTGCCTTCTGGTTTATTTTCTTTCCTTGACTCCAGCGCTTCACGGTCGTAGCAAAGGCTTCTGCGGCCTTTGGGGCTTTCCGCTGAGCAATCGTAAAAAATGAATTCGCCCGCCTTTTTATCATGATCAACAACGTCCGGTTCACCGCCAGTTCTTTCCATTTCGTTCAGTGACCACAGTTTTTCGGCATTCGCTTCCAGCCTTGCCTGTACTTTGTCCCATGCAAGACCTTTATGGCGGTTCATGTTTTTCTCAAAACGAGCTTTCAACGATCGGAGTAGTTCTTCACACTGTTCTCTTGAGAGGGTTACGTTCCTGTCTGCCTTCTTCTTAGCCATAGAGACTCCGCCCGTCGAACCCTCCTACCAGCGCTTCAGCTGCGTGACCTGAATGAGATTGCCG
>Ga0207057_1100_pt1 | contig 22250 bp, 21 predicted proteins | sample Alteio_BWMinCont_33_FD_153265 | JGI IMG/M metagenome (GOLD analysis project Ga0207057, IMG submission 153265) | Enriched cells from forest soil in Barre Woods Harvard Forest LTER site, Petersham, Massachusetts, United States -... | ecosystem: Environmental > Terrestrial > Soil > Temperate forest >... | reverse complement strand
CCTTTCTCGTGATGGAGCCACATTCGCCCGAAACTGATTGAAACCAGAAGGCACGGATTGCCAATTTCGAAGCCGTGGGAACTCTGAGACACGCTTATCGCGAACCCTTATCCAACCCTCGACCTCTGCCCTAGTTCGGCGAGTGGCTCCTGGAAGGGAGCCGGGGAGTTGCTTTCTACAAGGCGCTACAAATCTAAAATGAAGATATGTAGTGCGTTACTGGAACGAAGCCACTGAAAAGGCCGGCGGCGGTTCGATCCCGTCTCTGGCCACCATGTATTATCTGATTCGATTTCGGTAACGGCCCGTCTTACGAGTGACTCGATTCGACTCATTACTTTTCCGGGCCTGTCCAGGATCTGGCATGATTCACCCGGAGGTGTCATTTGAGCAAAAGACTTTGTTCTGTGTTTGTCGCAGTGATGACTGTTCCCATTGCTCTATTCGGGCAAGCGCCGGCCGCTGCATCGGCGAATCCGATTACCGCCAGCGAAAAAGGTCTTTATGGGTTTGTGAGCAACGCGGTCATTGGTGCGGCTCAGAAAATGCCGGAAGAAAACTACTCGTTCAAACCAGTACCGGAAGTTCGCAGTTTTGGCCAACTGGTCGGTCATGTGGCCGAGGAAAATTATTTCTTCTGCTCGCTGGCCACGGGTGCAGCGAATCCTGGGAAGGACATAGAAAAAACGAAGAGCTCAAAGGCCGATCTCGTAGCCGCGCTCAAGGACGCCGTTGCATACTGCAATACAGCGTTTGAAGGCATGACCGATGCCAAGGGCGCTCAAATGACGAAATTCATGAACTTCGATGTAGCGAAGATCACGTTGTTCTCGCTCAATACGGCGCACACCGACGAGCACTACGGGAACATGGTGACCTATCTGCGAATCAAGGGAATTGTGCCGCCGACCAGCGAGAATCCGCCGGGGCAAGCGCCGAAGTAAACTCGGGAGTGTCGTATCGCCAGCCGACAAGCGGACATGTGATTTTATTCTTTGGCCTTGAGCAGATGATCATTCTCGCGGATAAAGGCTTCGATCTCCCTCGCCATGCCAAGGATCTTGGCCCACTGCTCCTTATATAAGGTCACCGGGAAGCGGCCTATGCCATAGAGAGACACAGCCCCCTTCTCGCTCACCTTCAGGCTCAGTGCCCGCACACCCTTGTTCTTGAGCTTTTCATTCTCTGCCCGCAACCTCTCGATTTCTGCCTGCAGCTCCTGTTCCGACATTTCGCTCTCGTATGACCCCAGTTGCTTCATGGTGATTTAATCCCTTGATTTTACGAAGTAAGATTCCTGCCCGCCAAGTGGCGATCCTGGAAAGTTCTCGACCAGGAGCCGGACACTCTTCGGCTTTTCGGAAGACTCAGATGCATCCGAGGGGCTCCGAACCGCCCTTTTTGGCAGATGCGGGTTGCGGCCCGGAGCAAAATCCGTCACTATTAGCGGACTCAGACCTTTATGTTACTGACACGCCGCGAATGGATCTTCGGTTCTCTTGGCCTTGCAGCCATGCACCAGGTGCTGTTGGCCCAACAACACGCCACGAACGCTGTGCAGGCGGTTGTTGAAGGACACCCGGTTGCCTTCGAGTATCTCGATACTGCCGCCAGCATCACGTTGACAGCGCTGGCGACCGAGATCATTCCATCTGACGATGGACCCGGTGCGACGGAGGCCGGAGCCGTCTATTTTATTGATCGCGCCCTGACTACCTTCGACTCGGATAAGCGCGAGCAGTATAAAGCCGGCCTGCGGCAAGTCGACGTGCTGCGCGCCAGGCTGTTCCCAGCGTCGTCCAATGTGGCAGGCCTAAGCCGCGACCAGCGGCGGGAGTTGATCCGCGGGCTTGAGACCTCAGAGTTCTTTGAGGTTCTGCGAACCCATGTAGTTCTAGGTTTTCTTGCTGATCCCGAATATGGAGGGAACCGTCAGGAGGCCGGCTGGAAGTACATCGATTTCGACAACCAGATGGCCTATGAGCCGCCGTTCGGCTATTACGACGCCCATCGGAACAACGAGGCCAAATGACGACAGTTGCCTTTGCTCCCTCTGACGAAGTCGATTTTCTCGTAATCGGGGCGGGTGCCTCTGGGGGCATCATGGCGAAAGAACTGGCTACAGCAGGCTTGCGCGTGGTGGTGCTTGAGCAGGGACCATACCTGCGCGAGTCCGACTATTCGCACGACGAACTCAAATACACAATCCTACCCGGACTGACGAACGATCCCAAGGCGCAGCCAATCACCTATCGCAAGTCTGAGCAGGAGCCCGCGAAACTTTATAAGGCAATCGAATATGGCAGGCAGGTCGGTCGCGGGTCTGTACACTTCACGGCCAATTATTGGCGCTTGCACGAAAGCGATTTCCATGAGCAAAGCCTGTGCGGGGATATCGCCGGGGCTTCTCTTGGGGATTGGCCTATACGCTATCAGGACCTTGAGCCGTTCTATACGAAAGCTGAATACGAGCTTGGAATCTCAGGATTAGGCGGGGCGAATCCGTTCGAGGCACCGCGATCAAAGCCATATCCGCTGCCTCCGATGCCGGTGAAATCATCGGGCGTGCTTTTTGAGACTGCAACGACGAAGATGGGCTTGCATCCGTTTCCGGCACCGCTGGCAATCCTGTCACAGCCTTACAAAGGCCGGGCGGCTTGTGTTCACTGCGGATTTTGCGAGTCGTTCGGCTGCGAAATGGGGGCGAAGTCGAGCACCCTGGTCTCTGTAATTCCCTTAGCGGAGGAGACAGGACGCTGTGAGATTCGTCCCAACTCATACGTCCGGAAGATCGAAGTCAACGCCCATGGCAAGGCGACGGGAGCGGTGTATTTCGATCAGAGCCGCAGGGAGATTTTGCAGCGCGCAAAGGTCGTCGTGTTATGCGCAAATGGAGTGGAGTCTGCCAAGTTGCTGTTACTCTCTACGTCCAAGGAGTTTCCGAATGGACTTGCCAACTCGAGCGGCCTCGTTGGCAAGCATTTGATGTGGGACTTGGGTCTGTTGGCGGAAGGACTTTTTGAGTACCCTGCGAACGAGTACAAAAGCGTGCAGGTCACGCGCGTGATCCACGACTTCTACGAGAGCGATCCCAAGCGCGGATTCTACGGGGGCGGCGGAATCGATGCGCGATTCGACTTCTACCCTGCGGGTTTTGCGCTATCCGGTTTGCCACCTGACGCTCCCAGGTGGGGAGTTGAGTTCAAGAAAACCTTTGGCCATTACTTTACGAGGACGATCAGCCTGTTGTCGCACACCACGTCACTGCCCATGGAGAGCAACACCGTCACGCTTGATTCAGACGTCAAGGATGTGTGGGGTCTGCCTGCCGTGCGCATTACCTACGCGAAGCATCCTGATGATGTCGCGACGTTGAAATGGATCACGCAGCGCCAGCACGAGATTCTGGAGACAATGGGCGCCAAGAAGATATGGGGCGATCCGGTAGATGCGTTTTCTACTTCACGGCACCTTATGGGTACTTGCCGAATGGGCAGTAATCCTGCGAAATCGGTTGTGAACTCCTACGGGCGTGCACACGATGTGCCCAACCTGTTCATAGTGGACGGGAGCAACTTTGTGACCTCTGGTCGCCAGCAACCCACGGCGACAATTCAAGCATTGGCATATCGCGCGGCCGATAACATGTCGCGCATGGCCAAGGCGGGCGAACTGTAGGCGCCAAAGATCGAGATGGGGACATTATCGGTACCTATAAACGCCATAGGGTTCTGCTTAGCCTGGGCCTCGGTAAGTGCGTTGGCGATTTGGCGCTCATTGACGACTTAGGTCCAAGATGACTCGCTAGCCCCATTTCATTCTTCACGCAGCAGAATCACCGGGTCGACGGCGTACGCTTTTTTGGCGGCCCCGGAATTGCCACTACGGACCTCGGCACCGGCAAAATCAACCCATATCACCGAGAGCGTGTCGCTCCTACTGCGCGTAGAGTTCTTCAACATCTTCAACCACACGAACTTCATCAGTCCGGTAGGCAACATTACCAACTCGGGCCAGTTCGGCCAGGTCATCAGCTCTCGCGATCCACGCATTGGCCAGCTTGCTGCGAAGGTAGTGTTCTAATACACATCTTCCCCCACTGGCTGTAGGCGCGCAGTTGCCGTTATCGCAATTGCGCGCCTCACAATTTCATGCTCCCATCTTGACATCTGGTTCCCGAGGCATTGATCATTGAGCTCGTGCGAACTTATATAACAAACATTAGAAACACAGCGAGGAAGTAGGTGTCTACCAGCACGATCGGCATCGTTATGCATGGCGTCACCGGACGCATGGGCTATAACCAGCACCTCGTACGATCCATCCTGGCCATACGGGATCAAGGAGGTGTCTCGCTTCCCAATGGAGATCGCATCGTGCCGGATCCGATCCTGGTTGGGCGCAACGCAGAAAAGGTGAGGGAACTGGCGAATCGCCACGGTATTTCGCGCGTGGCGAAGGACGTAGAAACCGCACTCGCAAATCCAGACGACACCATATTTTTTGATGCCGGATCGACACAGATGCGCGCTGAGCTGCTGTCTGGCGCCATGAAGGCTGGAAAGCATGTATATGCTGAAAAGCCAATTTCGGAGACGCTGGAGCAAGCACTAACCCTCGCGCGTCTTGCGCATGCGCGAGGACTAAAAAGCGGCGTAGTTCAGGACAAGCTGTACTTGCCCGGCCTGCGCAAGATGCGACTACTGAAAGATTCAGGCTTTTTCGGGCGTGTCCTTTCCGTGCGTGGTGAGTTTGGCTACTGGGTCTTTGAGGGAGACTGGCAGGCCGCGCAGCGTCCGTCATGGAATTACCGGAAGGCCGATGGCGGAGGCATTATCCTCGATATGCTGCCGCACTGGCGCTACGTCATGGACAATCTGTTCGGCGAAGTAAAAGCTGTTAGCTGCGTCGGGGCTACGCATATACCAAACCGCGTCGATGAAAAGGGGCGGGCGTACAAGGCCGATGCTGACGACGCAGCTTACGCTACCTTTCAATTAGAGGGCGGCGTCATCGCGCAAATCAATTCATCCTGGACTGTGCGCGTAAAACGCGACGATCTCGCCACCTTCCAAGTCGACGGAACGCTCGGTTCAGCCGTAGCCGGGCTGACTCGCTGTTACACACAGCACCGCGTCAACACGCCGCGCCCCGTCTGGAACCCTGACCAGCCGCAGACGATGAAATTTGAGCAGCAATGGGAAGAAGTGCCCGATAGCCAGACCTACGAAAACGGCTTCAAGCTCCAGTGGGAAGAATTCATTCGTCATGTGGCTGCAGACACGCCATGGAAATTCAATTTGCTCGAGGGTGCAAAAGGCGTGCAGCTGGCAGAACTAGGCATGAAGAGCTGGACAGAACGGCGCTGGCTGGATGTGCCGCCATTATCGATTGAGGCAGTATAAGCAATGATGCCCACGCTCCAACTACCCACCAGCAGCGGAGAACTGGAACCATATACCGTTACAAATACTCCTCTATCGTTGCCGGGTGCCGATGCGCGGCGGCAATTCAATCGCGTCGCTTACTCGGCAGCTCATGTAGTGGCGAATTCCCTGGCAGACAACGATCCGTGGCTCGACCAGAGTATCGACTGGGAACAAACCATCGCCTTCCGTCATTATCTTTGGGACCTCGGCCTTGGCGTGGCCGAAGCCATGGACACAGCGCAGCGTGGAATGGGACTGAATTGGAATGGCGCCCTTGAGCTGATTCGTCATTCACTGGACACTGCGAGCAATCGCCCCGATGCCCTGATTGCCTGCGGCGTCGGCACCGACCAGCTAATTCCGGCGCCTAACACCACCGTCGATGACGTGATCCGCGCATATGAAGAGCAGGTAGAAACCATCGAAAAGCTCGGAGGTCGAATCATCCTGATGGCCAGTCGAGCACTCGTCGTTGCAGCAAAGTCGACGGAAGATTATTGCCGCGTTTACGACCGCATCCTGCGGCAGGCGAAAGAGCCGGTCATTCTGCATTGGCTTGGCGACATGTTCGATCCGTCATTAAAAGGTTACTGGGGGCGACAAGACCACATGGCCGCGATGGATGTCTGTGTAGACATCATCAACAGCCACAAAAATAAAGTCGACGGCGTGAAAATTTCTCTTCTTTCAGCCGAAAAAGAAGTTAACATGCGCAGGCGACTCGCCCCAAGCGTCCGCATGTACACAGGCGATGATTTCAACTACGCGGAGCTCATCGCGGGCGATGAGCAGGGCTATTCACACGCATTATTAGGAATCTTCGACGCCATCGCGCCAGCAGCATCCGCTGCTCTCGCGCAGCTAGGCGCAGGAAACAAAGCCGGCTTCGACGAAATTCTTGGGCCTACAGTGCCGCTGTCGCGCCACATCTTCAAAGCGCCAACGCGCTTCTATAAAACAGGCGTGGTTTTTCTCGCCTACCTCAATGGATTGCAAGACCACTTCGTCATGCTCGGTGGCCAGCAGAGCGCGCGTTCCCTCGTGCACCTCGCCGAACTCTTCCGCCTTGCAGACAAAGCCAGCGTGCTGCGCGATCCAGAATTCGCAACCGAACGCATGCGCCGCATCCTCGCTGTTGGAGGCGTTGCATGAGCCTCCAGGGACTCTCCATCAACCTGGCCACTGTGCGAATGCAATACACGCTAGCCCAGGCGGTGGACGTATGTCTCGCGCAAGGCATCACAGCCATTGCCCCATGGCGCGATCAGATAGAAGCCACCGGCTTAAAAGAAGCAGCCGCGATCATCAGGTCGAACAATATGCGTGTCACCGGTCTTTGCCGTGGAGGCATGTTTCCGGCGGCTGACAGAGTCGGACTGGCCGCAGCCATCGACGATAACAAACGCGCAATTGATGAAGCCGTCGCTATCAACGCCGAATGCCTCGTGCTTGTAGTTGGTGGACTGCCCAAGGGATCGCGCAACCTTCCGGCTGCGCGTGAAATGGTCGCCGATGGCATCGCAGCAATCCTCGCTTATGCGCGGGAAAACCACATGCCCCTCGCTATCGAGCCGCTGCATCCGATGTATGCAGCCGACCGCGCCTGCATCAACACACTCGAACAGGCCTTCGACATTTGCGAGCTTCTTGGCGATGGCATTGGTGTCGTAATCGATGTATACCACGTCTGGTGGGACCCGAAACTTTATGCGCAGATCGCGCGCGCTGGTGCAGGCAGACGGATTCTCGCGCATCACATCTGTGATTGGCTTGTGCCCACGCGTGACTTGCTCCTTGATCGAGGCATGATGGGCGACGGCGTCATCGATCTGAAATCCATTCGCGCTGCGATCGAAGCAGCTGGCTATCAAGGACCCCAGGAAGTAGAAATATTCTCATCCGAGAACTGGTGGAAGCGTCCCGGCAAAGAAGTGCTTGCCACCTGCGTCGAACGCTTCCTCTCACGCTGTCAGCTGGAACAACCCGTCACAGGAGAGTAGTTATTATGTCTTTCGAGTCGATCAATCCAACCACGGGCGAATCGCTCGGTACATATCCGGAGCACGATGCACAGGAAGTGGAAGCGCGCATCCAACGTGTCTGGAACGGATGGCAGCGCTGGTCCCTCGCGCCGCTTTCCGAACGAACAGCCTTTCTCACCCGCCTGGCCGAACTTCTGGAAGAGCGCGTCGAAGAATATGCGCGGCTCATCACGCTTGAGATGGGCAAGCCAATTGGAGAGGCTCGCGGCGAAGTGAAAAAAGCTGCCTCCGGAGCGAGGCATTTTGCCGAGAACGGCACCGCATACATTCAGTCAGAAGCAATCCCCGGTACGCCTGGCCGCGTCGTCTATCAATCGATCGGTCCAATTCTCGCAATCATGCCCTGGAACCTGCCTTTCTGGCAGGTTCTGCGCTTTTTCATCCCTACAGCGTTGGTGGGGAACACGGTCATCGTAAAACATGCCGAAAGCGTACAAGGTTGTGCGCTGGCAATCGAAAAGGTCGTGCACGATGCCGGTGGCTCCAACATTTATGTGAATCTTTCAGTGCAAACGAAAGTGGTCCCGAGCATTATCGCTGACAAGCGTGTACGCGCTGTAACGGTGACCGGCAGCGTGCGCGCAGGTCGCGCCGTCGCGGAACTCGCGGGTGTCCACGGTAAGAAGGTTGTTCTCGAACTCGGCGGTTCTGATCCGTTCATCGTTCTTGAAGATGCCGACGTCGCAAAGGCCGTGCAATTGGGAGTAACTTCGCGCTATTCGAACAATGCGCAGAGCTGCATCGCAGCAAAACGCTTTCTCATCGCTGAGCCAATCGCCGACGCTTTCATCAAGGCTTTCGTCAAGCAATCTGCTGCGCTGAAGATGGGCGATCCTCTACAGGCAGATACCAAGCTCGGGCCGCAGGCACGAAAAGACCTTCTCGATAAATCAGCGCGCCAAGTACGCGACGCGGTTGCGGCCGGAGCTCGCGTGCTGCTCGGCGGAGAACCATTGCCTGGACCAGGATACTTCTTCCCTCCGACTGTGCTCGTTGGTCTTCCGCCAGACGCGCCAGTCGCGCGCGAGGAGTTTTTCGGCCCAGTTGCGCTGATCTCTACCTTCAAGACGGAGGACGAAGCTATCCAGCGCGCGAACGACAGCGACTTCGGGCTCGGCGCTACTGTGTGCAGCCAGAACGCGGAGCGAGCCAATGCCATCGCGGCGCGGCTTGAAGCAGGCGCAGTATTTGTCAATGACTTCGTACGCTCCGATGCGCGCGCGCCATTCGGTGGCGTGAAAGCTTCAGGATTTGGCCGTGAGTTGGGATCTCTAGGCGCACGCGAACTGGCAAATGCAAAACTTATCTGGGAACCACCGACTGCATAACAACAGAAAGGTCCAGCCAGGAATACAGGCTGGCCTTCTAGTGAATTATCTTCGCAGAATCAGTTGCTGGAAGCCCAATACTTATTGAAGCCGATATAGTCGGAGGGCATTGCAGCCAGAATCTTGCGACGCATCTCGAGCAGGTCCACCGAGCCTAATGTTTGTAGATGACCTTGCCATCCGGCCCCAGAACAACTGTATAGGGCACGGCCGATTGCCATGCCGGATCGAAGGCCGCCTGCAATTTGGCCGTATCGTCGGAATCGAACAGAAGGTTGCGCGTGATGGCATGTTTCTTCTGCAGGAAGCGCAGCACGCTCGGCTCTTCATCAGGCATGTTGGCAGAGACGGTCACCATATCAAAGTCGCGCGCGCTGTACATGCGATAGGTGTCCTGCAAATCCGCAAATTCCGTCACACAGGAACCGCACCACGTCGCCCAGAAATTAATCAGCGTCACATGCCCATTCGTTCCTGCCCGCAGTTTCTTCAGCCCGACGGCATTCACTTTTTCTACAGTGACGGGCTTGGCATTCAGTTTTTGCTCTGCCGCAAGGCGCTGTTCTGCTTTCTCCGGCCATTTTGTCGAGCAGCCAAAGACGCCCGTGTGCTTCACTGGCACTTCCTTACCCGAAAGCAGGGCATCGATTGCATTCTGCGCATCATGCGTCTTGACCAGTTCGATACGATAGCTGCTATCAAAGTGTCCCTCATAACGCAGACGGCGGTCCTTATCAAAGATGAAGACATGCGGAGTCGCCTGTGGACCATAGGCGCGGGTTACCGACTGAGTATCGCCCGCGTATAGGTAGGGATAATGAAGATGCTTATATTGCACGCGAATCTTCATGTCATCGAGCGTGTCACTTACGTCTGAGGAATCGAGTTCATCAATGCGGATCGCTTTCGGATCATTGCCCTGAATCGCAACCACGGCTACGCCTTTTTGACTGTAGTCTTCGTAAAGTTGCTCGATACGTCGCTCGTACATCTGAGCAATCGGGCAGTGGTTGCAGGTAAATATCACTGCGAGAATCGGGCTGCTCGCATAATCGCTAAGCTTATGGACTTTGCCATCCACGCCCGGCAGAGAGAAATCCGGAGCCGCGAGCCTAGAGCGAGGATGGGATGCATCTGTTGTCCCCACAGCGACAACGTAAGAACCAAAGCACATCTCTTCAACATCGATAATCCTCCATCCGGCTTTGACCATGCAGCGATCACGCGAGCTTCCGGGCGAACGCAACTTCTTGCGCCAGATCCTGATTCACGTCGCCTTCTTTCTCATACTCGGCTACCAGGCCCGGGAAGTTCTGCCGCCGCAGCTCCTGCATCACTTCAGGAATCTTCGCAATGCCGTTTCCCAGCAGCACATTCACTTCGCCGCCCTTCGCCTGAATATCCTTCAGGTCTACCAATCGTAAGCGCGGGGCCAGTTTGCGGATGGCATCCGCGGGATCATATCCACAGGAGGCGAAGTGACCAGTATCCGCAGTAGCGCCCATCGTCCTCGACAACCACGATAACGCATTTCAGCACATCTTCAGGACTTTCATAAGCAAACATATACGGGAAAAAATGGTTATGGAGCCCGAATGTCAGTCCCTCCTGCGTCAGGCGCGTATTAATTTGCCTCAGAATGTCCTCAGTCGTATCGCCGGTGATATTGCTTGCACCCAGCAGTTTCGCGAAACGCACGGCATCGTCAATATCCTGCCTGCTTTTAAAGTGGCCGCATAGTATGACACGCAGCGAATCCCCGCGCGATCCAGCTTCTCTTTCGTTGTGCTGAATAACTGGTCCTGCGGATGGCTCAGCAGCATAAATTCAACACGTGACATCTCAATTTCTCGAATTTGAAGTGCCTCCAGTTGCACAATCATGTCATCTACAGAGAGGCTGTGATAGCTGTAAGTGCCGATTCCGATATTGAGGAAACGGAAAGCTTGGAGCGGGACAGCAGCACTCGCCAGGCAACAACCGGTAGCGAGCTTTACGAAGTTGCGTCGCGTTGTCATTCGGTGCCGAACTCCATGTTGCATTCTGAGTCTTATTTCGGTGAGGTGAAAGTAGGCGATGGCGTCACATCGGCGTCGACCAGTCCCATGGCCCAACGGATGGCTTCGAAATACATCTTCTGTAACCGGGGATCATCCCAGTTTTCTTCCGGGTGTCCCAAGGTCGAGTAGTACACGCGCCCCTTTCCATACATCTTCGCCCATGTCACGGCAAAGTCGTGATCTGCACGATGCACTTTCGGATTTGCAAGATCGAGTTTGCTGGCATTAAGGCTCATCAAAACATGAACCTTATCGCGCGAGAAAGATTTCATCTGGTAGATCTCGTCGCGGAAGGTGAAAGCATGCGGCCACTGCTGCATACCCGGAAATTTCGGGTCTTCTACGATGATCGGTGCGTCGAACGTACCCCAGGGATGATCGTTCGTTCACGACGACGGCAAAGGATTTATCGGGGTGCATAGCGCGGCGATTACGCTGACCAAGTGGCCGGAGTTTGTAGATATGGTTGGAGGAACGTTCGATGAACTAGAAGGTCTGCCTTTTGCTGATCATCCAGTTCCAGATCGCCGCCGGTGAAAAAGAGCACGGCGTCGAAGTTCGTGAGATTCTACGCGTTGAATTCGAGCTTTTTCCTGGTCAGAGGTTCGGTGTCTGTGCGGATCGTCGTATCCCACAACCCGGTCTGTTTGCCGAGCCGCTCAATCGTGGACATAGCGTGCGAAACCGACTCGTGCCTGTATCCCTTTTCTTCGCCAATGACAAGAAGATGCTTCTTTTGGTTGTTTCCCGAATGAGCTAGACAGGCAACTGCGAATGCTATTTAAAGCAGCGAAAGGCTGTAGCGGAAAGCTTTCATAGGCATTTTCAGCTTCCTGGAGAATGAAAACGAAGGCGTTTGTGGAGGCGGATCGCCTGCCGTGTTGTTTCTAATGTTCTATAACTAAGTGAAGAGAAAATGCCTGTCAAGCGATTGTTATATCAGGCCAAAGGTTGTGGCAATAGTACGGAAGATATCGCTTCCAAGCCGATGGATATTGCTCCCCAGAGCACTGCGCGAGGCCCAAGGGCTCCGGTGCCTATCTTGGTGACCCCAAATTCGCTGCCTTCCAGCTGCTTCAGTACGGAGCCAATCAACATGGGGTGGCTGCCGATTTCTCCTCCGAGAAGCACAAGCCCGGGGTTGAGAATGAGAGATAAGTTGACGATGATATCGGATACGATATCCGCTCTGAGCCGCACAATCTTTTGAGCAAACGGGTCGCCAGATTCGGCCATATCAAGAACATCTGTCGCCTGAATTTGTTTTTTTGGCGCCTTCGCAGTGCGTTGAGTCTTCTTACTTTCTGCGTGCCAGCTCTTCAAAATACCGGAGCTGGTCAGGATAGTTTCAAGTTCGCCGAATTCATGGATAGTTGGCTGCCTGCGCAGGATGTGAGGCAGGCGGAGGTAGGCAATTCCCCCGCAGACCATTGCGAGCCGTGGTGAATCCGGCCGCCAAGAAAAATGCCCTCGCCCACATTTGCGCCAATGCTGATAAAAGCAAAATTCTGTTCGGTCTGCGCTGCGCCGCAGTAGTGTTCGCCCTGTGCTGCAAGATTCGTATCGTTTTCGATAATGACCAGGCAATTGACAACTTTATTGAGCATCGCGCGTAAAGCGACCGCCCGCCATCCCTCCAGAGTACTCACCGAGAGGACACTGCCTGCCTCAACATTGGCGATCGCCGGTACCCCCACAACCATAACCAGCAACTGCTCTCGCGTCTTTTTCTGTTTGCGCAATAAGTTTTGCAGTGCCCTATCGATATAGCTGCAGATCGCGGCCGGTGTCGTCTTGCGATTGGTCAGCGCAATTCTCAGCGAGTCGAGTTCATTTCCGTTGAGGTCTGCCAGCAGAAATGAAAGGCTCTCCGCAGAGATCTCAACAGCCAGAATGCGGCCGCGCTCCGCCTTGAAGCGGATCAAGTCGGGGGGCGCCCGCCACTTGATTCGCCTTCGCCCAACGGCTCGATCAGATTTTCCGATAGAAGATCTTTGACTACGTTCGTGACGGTGGGCGCACTCAGCCCGGAAGCCCGAACAAGATCCGCCCAGGAGCAGGAACGGCATTCGCGGAGAAGGGTAAGAATACTGAGCGCATTGGTATGACGAAGGACCGACGGCCTGCCGATTGGAATGGACTTTTTTTTCACCTTAGCTCGAACACATGGAGAGGGGTTCGGGTCTTACGCGCCGCAGCCACCCATCTATATCATTGCAAATCCACGGCGGCAAATGCATTTGTAGCGGACTACTCGCGAACGCGAGCGAGAATGCCATAACTTTTATGAATAAGTTTCTTGCTTTAAGCTCTCACAGAAATGATACTAAATAATCATTAGGAAGTATCGTTTTTTGCTTTGAGAATGGCAGCCGGGAGACTCTGGTGGCCTCGCGGAGAAAAGATTCTGGAAGGATATAGAGCTAGATGAGGATCTCGGAGTTTCGGCTGCTAGCCATACTTGTTTTATCAGCCCTCACGGTGTCCGGATTCGCGCAAACCAACGTGCTGCACCATCCCCTCGATGCTCTCACCAGCGATGAATACTGGACAGTCCACGATGTTTTGCAGCAGAGCGGCCATTGGACGGACAAGACCTTAGTTGCAAGCCTTCTGCTGCATGAACCCGCAAAAGCTAAAGTTCTCACCTGGAAGCCGGGCGAGGACATTCCGCGCGAAGCCGACGTGATTCTCGAAGCCGAAGGCAAAACTATTGAAGCTCGTATCGATATTCCGGCACGCAAGCTTGAATTCTGGAAAGAAGTTCCCGGAGTCCAGGCACCCATCACGCAGACCGAACTCGACACGATGAGCGATGTGGTTAAGCGAGATCCGCGCGTGATCGCAGCGCTCAGATCCCGTGGTATTACCGACCTTTCCACCGTACGTTGCGAACCTATCCCGCTCACCTTCAGAGTATTTCCCGAACAGGCCGACCAACGCATTGGTTACGGCGATTGCATGGATTCGCACGGCGCTTATCATGCATGGGGCCGCATCGTTGAAGGCCTCTACTTCGTGACCGACGTGACAAATGAAAAGGTTCTCAATGTCATCGACCGCGGATCAGTCCCCATGCCCAAAAGAGACATCAACTTCGAGGAAACCGCCGCTGTTCCACGTGAGGGCACAAAGCCTCTCGTCGTTACACAGCCTGAAGGCCCGGGCTACAGTATCAACAACGGCGAGGTAATCTGGCAGAATTGGCATTTCCGTTTCCGCCTCGATCCGCGCGTTGGAGCAGTACTCAATCTCATCCGCTATCAGGACGGCGAAAAGCTGCGTTCCGTCATGTATGAAGGATCGTTATCGGAGATGTATGTGCCCTATATGCATCCTGATCCCGGCTGGAACTGGCGCGCCTTTCTCGATGCAGGTGAATTTCTCCTGGGCGGACTGATCAAGCCTGTTGGCCCAGACGATTGCCCCGCCCAAGCGCAATATTTCTCCGGAATCGTGCCTTCTGACAAAGGAACTCCGGTCCTTGAGCCGCAGCTTGCTTGTCTTTTCGAGCACGCGTCTGACAGTCCTGCGTGGAGACACAACGAGGACGGCCTGATCAGCGCCCGCCCCAGCCGCGAACTCGTTCTTCGCAGCGCTCTTGTAGCCGGGAACTACGACTACTTAATGGACTACATCTTCCAGCAGGATGGAACCATCCGTGTCGCTATCGGAGCAACCGGCATCGTAGAGACGATGGGCGTCAAAGAGGGAGCTGTGCATTCCATGGGTGACGATGTGTCAAAGCTCGAGCACGGCACTCTGGTCGCACCAAACCTCCTCGCCGTAAATCACGACCACTATTTTTCGTTCCGTCTGGACATGGACGTGGATGGCCCCAACAACAGCTTTACGGTGGATCATCTGGTGCCGGAAACAATTTCTGGACAAGCACGGAGAGAAATATGGGCAGTGGAGTCGTCGATTGCCAAGACAGAGAAAGACGGGATCCTTGACATCGATTTGCACCACCCCGGGATGTGGCATTTCATCAATCCATCACAACATGACACCATGGGATATCCCACCGGATACGAAATCATGCCCGGCCCAATCGCCGTCTCATTCGTCTCGGCCGACGACCCGGCGCAGAAAGAAGGCGCATTCTCCGAGCATCAAATGTGGGTAACGCCATACAATACCGATGAAATCTTCGCAGCTGGAACCTACGTGACGCGCAACAAGGAAATAGACGGCCTCCCAGCTTGGACACAGGCCAACCGCCCCATTGAAAATACAGATATCGTCGGTTGGTACACATTAGGATTTCATCACGTCGCACGCTTAGAAGACTGGCCGATCATGCCTACCTTGTGGCACGACTTCCTCATCCGTCCGGCAAACTTCTTTGACAAGAATCCAGCGCTTACATTGCCGCACCAGCCCTGAAAGGACATTGCCGAAGTCCTATGGAAGAAACAAAGCAAGCACCGCGCTGGATTGCAGGCATCGAGCCGCCGAAGGAACTGCTCAACGCCACCGGCACGCAGATACTCGAAATCGACTGCCGTGAACAGCCCGCAAGGCTTCGCGATCTGATTCAGGCTTACAGCAGCGACTCTGCGATCAAAAGCGAGTTGAAAAAGTTTCGCAGTCTCGCCCAGAACAAGGGTCCCATACTCTTCATTGGCATGGGCGCTTCTTTTTGCTCATCCATCAGTGGATCGGTCTTCCTGCAGACTCACGGAAGACTTTCTTTCTCGACCGATGCTGGAGAATGGCTGCACTACGCGCCGTCCATATGGAGCGAGGCTGCGCTGTCCATTCTGCTCACTACATCCGGCGAAAGCGCAGAGTTGGTAGAACTCTTCAAGCGGGAAGGCGACAAGCCGCTCGGTCTGATCTGCAACAACTCAGCAAGAACGTGCTGGAAGCTCGCTGAAAATAAGCTGCCGATTCTAGCCGGACCCGAATATGGCAACGCGACGAAGACCTACACCAACGCAACTGCCGCTGCGATCATCCTCGCCTCTGAAATCGCTGGCGTCTCATGGGAAAAAGACGCGGAGCGCGCAGCGGAAGCCTTTACCGCGAATCTTGCCCCAATCTTTGCCATCCGCAGTGATCTTGAAGAATTCTGCCGTGGCGCCGCAAATATTGAGGCCATTGGCCGCGGCGCAGCTTACGGCGGCGCTATCATGAGCGCGCTTTGCATCCGTGAAATGAGCGGCGACCGCGCCGCTCCGCATACAGGAGCGGTCTTCAAGCACGGCCCGAATCTCGATGTAGACGCTACCCACGTCGCCATCATCTTCGCGCTGGGACGCGCTGCGGAACTCGGCGTCAAACTCGCGCGGGAATGCAATCGACGCGGCGGAAAAGTGGTGCTCGTTTCGAATGATGAGCACGCAGCCACCGATAAGCTGCTCCCCGTCAGGATTGACGCAGTCCCCGAGCCATGGGAAGGCATTACATCGCTCCTGGTCCGACAGGCGCTAACACTCGGCATCGTCCAACGAACTGGCTGTCGCCTACCACCGCGCTTTCAGTACGGAGTCATGAAGCAATAGCTTCCCTGATCGTGGCTCGCGCCCTGTTAGGACTCGCCATCGGCTTCACTTCCGTCACAGCCCCGGTGTTCATCTCCGAGCTTGCTCCTCCGCAATCGCGTGGACGTTTGATCGGCCTTTACCAATTTGCGCTCACTCTCGGCATTGCGCTTGCAGATCTTGTAGGCTATTGGCTGGCAGGGCAACAGGCATGGAGAATGATGTTCGGTATCGGTGCCATCCCGGCTACCCTCTTAGTGCTCCTTCGTTCTTACTCTTCCAGAAAGTCCGCGATGGCTCTTGGCGCAGAATCACCTCGCCGATGCCCAGTCAGTTTTGAGAACTTATACCGATGAAGCAGGCGCGCGGCTTTTGCTCGACGACATCCGAACCGCGCTCGAAGGAAAGATCGAGAAGCGCTGGAGCGCCTTGTGGAGTCCGGCGGCTCGCTGCTTATTGCCGTCGGCTTCACTGTCCTGCAGCAGGTCACCGGCATCAACACCATCATTTACTACGGGCCGCAGATTTTCGCTCTCGCGGGCATCACATCGAATAAGAATACGATTTTTGCAACGCTGATCGTGGCCGTTACAAACATGCTCGCAAAAAGTCATCGCATTTTTCCTTGTCGACCGCATCGGTCGCAAACCACTTCTCTACATGGGCGTCGGAGGGGTGACCGCATCGCTTTTTCTGCTGGCAATTGCCTTTCATGTGGCGGCCTCTGGGCTCACGCTCGGACTCGTCGCGACCGTGTGCCTCGTCGTCTACATTGCCTGTTTCGCGGCCAGCATGGGGCCCATTGCCTGGATTCTTGTAGCCGAGGTCTTTCCCCTGCAAATCCGTGCGCGTGGTGTTGCTGCTGCCACGCTGGGTTCGGTGCATCGAACTTCCTTGTGTCGCTTACCTTTCTCTCTCTTATTAACGCCGCAGGCAACGCAATGACATTTGTTGTTTACGGAGTCTTCTGTATTCTCACGTTGATTTTCGTATGCTTCATTGTTCCGGAGACGAAGGGGCGAGAGCTGGAAAGCATCAGCTCCAGGCACAGCGCGGTGGCGCATTGAGATGGATAACTCGAAAAACAAGCAAGGTGGTAAGTCATCGAATTGAAGGAGCAAAACGCATTGTCTACCCTGACAATGATCACGTCGTCGCAGTAGATATCGGAGGAACCAACCTGCGCCTCGCGATCGCAGATAGAACTCGCGCGGTGGCAGCAGAACGCGACGTATCCTCGAAGATTGGAGCGGCCGTAGCCAGTTGGAGATAACCTGTAGCAAGCTGGGTAAAGACGCACAGTTAATCGGCGCCACCTGTTTGGCACTCTCTTTGGAGCGTTGCGCTCAACGATAATCCGATCAGGAACCAGGTGCCCACCATCGGTGGGCAAGAGGCACCCTGATTGCGAATACCAGCACGGAACGGATCATGCGGTGGTTCGAGGCGATGCAACCGGTCTGCCGTTCATGATGATACCGGTCCGGCTGAAATTCAGGCGCGCGTCTCCATCGCCCTCAGGAAGTTGCTATTTTTCGCTTCGGGGCCGAGCCAGACGATGATCATCATTAGTACGATCAGGCCGACCTCAAAGATCGTCAACGCCCATCGGTAGCCGAGATGGCGGCTCAGTATGAACTCCAGCGCTGTTGCAGGCGAAGCCAGCAGGACGCCCAGTTGATATACGAAGCCGGCAAAAAGGCTTCGCGCCGTATCCGGCGATAGCTCGTTCAAATGTGCCGGGATCACTCCGAAGGCACCTTGCACGCCGATTTGCATGAAGAACGAGCCCACAGAGAGCGTGGCGACCGAGTTCCCGTACGCCCATGCCGGAATCGAGATCATGGCAATTACCAGCGCGAGCAGAATGGCCCCGCGCCGTCCGACCCGTTGCGAGAGAGCGCCGAAGATGAGCGCGCCGGCGATGGCGCCGACATTGAAGAGGACCGGTATGCCCAAGGCGACGTCCATGCCCAGAATTGATTTCCCGACCATCGCTGGAATTGAACGCAGAAAGTCCGGATAGAGGTTCTGCGAACCATGCGAAAGAAAGATAAGCAAGGTCATCATCAGCAGCAGGTAAGCAAACGTCGCGCGGTTGGCAATGAGCGATAGAAAGACGCGATTGCCGGATTCGGGGCGATGTTGATGCCAGGCTTCTGATTCCGGCGCCAGGTAGGTCAAAACCACAACCAATACGGCTACAGGAGCGCCTACGAAGAAGACTGCACGCCAGCCAAAGTCGCGGGCAATTGTCTGCATGGCAACCGCGGCCAGTAGGTAGCCCATGGGATAACCGGCCTGGATGATCCCCGAAAGAATCCCCCTGACCCTGATCGGAGAACTCTCAATAGCATACGAAGCGCCGACACCCCAGTACCCGCCCATGCCGATGCCATACAGCGCGCGACAAACTAGGAAAACGTTGTAGGTTGGCGCAAAACCGCTCAACACGGTGCAGGTGGAGAAGAACAGGACGCAGAGAATCAACGGGCGCTTGCGACCGATGGTGTCTGCAAGTGTGCCGAAGAGAACCGATCCTACCGGCCGCATCGCAAGTGTTGCAGTAAGCGTGTAGACGACGGAGGCCTTGGAGACCTTGAAGTGTTGCGCAAGTGCGTCGAATAGGAAGACAACGACAAAAAAATCGAAGGCATCCAGCATCCATCCCAAAACTCCGGCGGCTGCGACGAGTCGCCAAGTCGGTGCGATACCTTTGTTCGTCATGAGAGCCACTCACCGTTCTTCCATCGCGCTTATCACTGTATACGAGACTCGCTCCGACACGGTTACAAGCGCGCACCGTTCGATCGTCACCTGCAACTGATCTGCCATGAGTTGAAGGGGCGGATTGGATCTTCACTCCGCACCGGCCTGAGCTATACGGGGCGGCTCTATTAAGGTCTGTTGCTGCAACACGTCATCGGCATGTCTCTTGAGCCTCCGCTCTTGCCCCTAATGAAGCAGGGTCGTCTGATTCAGGTGCTCAAAGACTCGTGTTCAACGTTTCCCGCCTTTTCATCTCCTACCCGAGCCGTCCCAACCAGCCGAGTGGGCAGGCTGCCCTGATCAGCAACTTCGTCGGAGTTAACGAGGTTCTCGCTCATGTGCTGCCCAGAAGATTGAATTCTCAAAAATAGTAGTAAAGGCGAGATTTTGAAAGAGCTCAGGATGATGTCCCATGAAAATGTAAATATTGCGCGCCTTGTAATGCTCATCCGTCCAGATGACAGGGTGATCGCCCATCTTCGTCTTTGAATCCGGCTTGTAAGTTTTCTCATCCACGCTTGCCAAGACATGTACATTTGGCCGAGGGGATTTGTCCCAGGTGTACCATTCTTCCTCTTCGATCACGAACTGTCTGGAAACGCCCTTCATGGCTGGGTGTGAAGGGTCTTCCACCGTCACTGTTCCATCGGCGAAGGTTTGAATGTACGCGGTAAAGCGGATACCGCCCATGAACTGCGAAAACCATGGCCACATCTGATATCCGTCAAACTCACCCAGCAAGGTGGCGTGATGGAATCCGATCCAGCCTCCCTTGCCTTGTTCGATGTACTTGATGAAAGCAGCTTGTGCGGTTGGCGTCCAGGCATATGGCGGGTAGTTCAGCTGGATAAACAGCTGGTACTTTGCGAAGAAGGCATCATCGACCGGCTTGGTGTCCTCGATGTAATCGATGGCAAAGCCGTCTTTTGTGGCCAGATCGTTGAGCCAGACTTTCGCTGCCTGGACGAATGGCAAATGGATTCCGCCCTTCTCCGCAATTGCTACGGAATCTGGGAGCTGCATCTGGCGGAGCCTTTGCCCATGCGACAGCACTGACGCAGAGCAGGGCAAATGTAGCGGCTACCTTGAGGGGAGAGGAAAGGGTAATCTTTCGGCGCATAGTTTCAGGACCTTAGTGTTGTTTGTCATCGTCGCATCTAGATTTGTTTTGGCAGCGGTTAACATCTGGCGGACTCATTTTGGTTCGGGGGTCATTTCGAGGGCCCAGACACCCATGGGCCGCATATACATTCCCGCGCGAAAATTGCCGGTGATGTCCCAGGCTTCCGGCGTTCGGAACCAATAGCCTTTGCTTTCATAAATCACGTGATAGAGACCCGAAACAGTCTTCCATGCCTCGTCCTCCATGCCCTCGCTGATGAGCAGGCCGGCGTATCCAAGGGTGGTACCAACCCATACCTCACGAGCTTCCACATTCGGAACGACGGTACCGTCTGCGTGAATGCCATTGACTGCACCCAGTTGGCCGCCGCCAAACTTCATGACGTTGAAGTCGAAGATTTTTCGCGCGGCAGTGATCTGCATTTGACGCGGAACGATTTCGCCCAGACCAGTGAGGTTGGCATACCACTGCCCGGCAAGCTGATCGGTCTGAATGTCATCCCTTGACTCTTCGCTTGTGTCATAGCGGAAGAACTCTCCATTCCAGAGCTGAGAAATGTACGTATTTTGCCCTTTCACAAACAACGCGTGATATTCCTCAGCGTCTTTCGTCTCTCCCAGGATGCGCGCCGTCTCCTCACCCGCGCGCAGCGCAGCCAGCCACAAACCTCCGCAGTAGGCGCTTACGCCCCGAGTAACCCAGTCGTCGTAAGTCTGGTCGGGGTAGCCGGTGTTCTCAGGAACGCCCCCACCGTGGTCGAATTGGCGGAGATACTCAATGGCTGCCTGCACCGCAGGCCATGTCTCGCGGAGAAACTCTTTATCAGTACTACCGGTAAGCATGTAGTCCCGATACACCATCAGCACAAATTTAGAGTTGAGATCCTTCCAGTCGTTCGTGTCCTGCCACCCAGGTTCATTGATCGCGTAGAAGGGATCGCCTTCAGGCACGCCGAGGTCGTGGGGGACCGCACCGATCTTTTTCCGCTTATGCGTTACCGGCTCTCCGCTGAGTTGTGTCTTCCATACCCAGAGCCCCTCATCCGGCCATTCTTTGGGAACGGTGGCGGCAAACTCCCGCAACACCTGTTTGTCGATGTCGGGCCAGAACTTCAGCAGTGGTAACGATCCGTAAAAGCGAACGTCAAGCGTGCCGTAATATGCGTAGTCGAAGCACTCGAGGAGCGCAAATCTAGCAGGAGTTGCGGTACTGCTGCCGACCTCACGACCCCAGAACGTTCCGCCATCTGTGAGGGCGTACAACTCGTTGAACAACATGCCGCGGAACCAGAGCGGTTTGCTTTCGTCGCTTATATAGGGGGCCTGCCAGCGGTCGATCGCATCGCTCCATTCCGAAGCCTGCAGTAATCCATCGCGCGCAATACTCCAGGCGTTCAGACCTGAGGTTCCGTAGAAATCTGTGTATTTGCGGTACCATTCCCTGCCCTGGCCGAACTGTACCACTGGAAAATCCCACGCGATGACCATGGGAATTACCTTCTTTTCTCCGGGCCGCAGAGTAAAGCGAACGGCGATGGCTCCGGCGAGCTTCTCTCTTTCGCTGATCCAGGATTTGTCGCTGTCGGCGAGCTTCCCGTCTCGCGAGAAGGGATCCCATACTGCCCTGCCGTCACCGCTGGCATCATAGGATGTCTGGTAGCTCACCTCTACGCCCGGCGAGTTGATCGCGGCAATCGCAATCTGGCCGTCCCATTCATTAGGGCGGCCTGCGGCACGATTGCGATTGAAGACAATGCCCTGCATCTTCCCTACGCCTGGGATATCGTCACTCGCGTGCTCGTTATGGTTGCCTGTGTTCGGCGTTCCCTCGAAGTCGCGTGTAAAGGTACGGAACCACCCTGTCATGTTTGTCCATGAAAGCAAAACTGATACAGTAACCGTCTTGCTGGTTGTATTTTCCGCGTGCCATCGATAGACCGCCACTGGATAGCTTGACTCGCGATAGTTGTTTGGCAGGATCGGCGAAAATTGCTCAAGACCCAGGCGCGCC
>Ga0207057_1099_pt1 | contig 22512 bp, 24 predicted proteins | sample Alteio_BWMinCont_33_FD_153265 | JGI IMG/M metagenome (GOLD analysis project Ga0207057, IMG submission 153265) | Enriched cells from forest soil in Barre Woods Harvard Forest LTER site, Petersham, Massachusetts, United States -... | ecosystem: Environmental > Terrestrial > Soil > Temperate forest >... | reverse complement strand
AATCTTCCGAAGGACCAGGATAAAAATGCAACGATGGATCTGATCGTAAACGGTTTGGTGGAACTCGCCGATTATGCAAAAGGATCGAATGTGAAAGTACTGATGGAAACTCACGGCGATCTTACTCACATTGCAGATATTGAAAAAATTATGAAATCAGTCGCGCACCCGCATGCCGGATTGGTTTGGGATGTCACCAATATGTGGATTGAAACGAAAGAGTCTCCTACAGAAGCTTACAACAAATTAAAAAAATACATCCGGCACACACATATTAAAGATGCAAAAAGAGTCGATGGAAAAATACAATACGTTTTTTTAGGCAAAGGCGAAGTGCCGATTTTTGAAGCAATCGATGCATTATCAAAAGGTGGCTACGAAGGTTATTACAGTTTCGAATGGGAAAAATTATGGCATCCTGAAATTGCAGAACCAGAACTCGCAATTGCTGATTACAGCAATGCGATGCTGGAACATTTTAAATAGTTTAAATGAAGCATTATTTCTAACCTTTCGAAATTAAAATAATTTAACTTTATTTGGAAACAACAATTATGACAGCAAAAAAAATTATAATTAAATTTTTAGTTTTACTTTTTATTATTATTCAGTTTACTGCGGCAAAGGCACAAAACGCAGATTCAGTAAATGCAGTTATGCCAAAATTGATTGCGTTGCGCGACGATTTCATAAATAAAATAAAAGCATTTGGTTATACTCCGGATCTAGCGCCACCTGAAATTATACTTGACAATCCGCGCTCTTTTGGTAATTATGAAAACGAAAAAAATCTGCTGCATATCGGCGAATGGAATGCACTGCCACCAAATCTAAAAGAAATATTTAATGCAAGAGCAACGGAAATTGGTAATGGGATGACAGGTGAGAATTATTTTAATTTAAGTATTCATCGCTGGGTTTTTATTCATGAACTTGGGCATTGGTGGCGTGCATGCCAGCATCAAAAAGCACTTCCTTATGCAAATGAATCCGCAGCAAACCGTATTGCGCTTGCATATTGGCGCGAACAGGATTCTGCTTTCCTGAATTTTATGCTGATAAGATTTCAAAATAATATTAAAAATATCCCAAACCCGGCCCCCGCAGGTGAACAGAAGGAGAAATATCTTAATGAAAACTATCAAAAACTCCCCGGCGGACCTGCATATATTTGGTATCAGGCAACAATGATTGTGGACGCAAATAATGAGAAACCAATTGTATCCTTCAGGCAGGCTATTGACCGGGCAGGCAATACGACGAATTAAATTATAGTCTTAATAAAACTGAAATCCGAAATGCCCGGCGATTCTCTCTATATCAATAACAAATCAAAAAAGCAAAACACGTACGATGCAATTATCGTTGGTTCCGGGATCAGCGGTGGCTGGGCTGCGAAAGAACTTTGTGAAAAAGGTTTGAAAGTATTGTTGCTTGAACGCGGCGCAAATGTTGTTCATCCAAATTATCCAACTGCAACAAAAGATCCCTGGGAATTTGAACATCGTTTGCATTTAAGCAAAGAAGATAAAACGAAACATGCTGTTCAAAGCCGTCATTGGAGTTTTCGCGAAGACAATAAACATTTTTACATCAACGATCAGGAAAATCCTTACGATGAAACAAAACGATTTGATTGGATAAGAGGTGACATAGTTGGTGGCCGTTCTTTGTTGTGGTCAAGAGCGTGCTATCGTTGGAGCGATCTTGATTTTGAAGCTAACCTGAAAGATGGCATTGCCATTGATTGGCCGATACGATATAAAGACATTGCGCCGTGGTATGATTATGCAGAATCATTTATTGGTGTGAGCGGAAATGCAGATGGCATTCCTCAGTTGCCGGATGGAATTTTTCAACCGCCATTTGAGATGAATGCAGTAGAAAAATTCTTTAAACAAAAAATAGAAAATCAATTTTCGGATCGCAATGTGATAATGGGAAGAACAGCTAATCTCACAAAACCAGTGCAGGGCAGGGGACAATGCCAGGCGAGAGATCTTTGTCATCGCGGATGCCCGTTCGGCGCGTATTTCAGCACCAACGCAAGCACGATGCCTGCTGCTTATGCAACAAATAATTTAACGGTGAGGCCGCATTCGCTTGTTAATAAAGTTTTGTATGATGAACAAAAACAAAAAGCAACAGGCGTAGAAATTATCGATACGGAAACGAATCAGACAATGGAATTTTATTCACGCATTATTTTTATTAATGCTTCAACTGTTGCAACATCTTTTATTTTATTGAATTCAATTTCATCGCGTTTCCCAAATGGTTTGGGGAATGGCAGCGATCAGGTTGGCCGAAATTTAATGGATCATCACAAAGGCCTTTCCGCATCAGCAAGCGTGGAGGGTTTTACGGATAGCTATTACCGTGGCCGTCGGCCAACGCCTCTTTACATTCCGCGTTTCAGGAATGTAAAAAAGAAAGATGCAAACTTTCTTCGTGGCTATCATTACGGAGCAAGCGCATACAGAGGCAGGCAAGAAGGCGATAATGAAATTGGCGAAGCACTGAAAGATGCAATGAGCGAAGCGGGCGAATGGCAGATGAGCCTTTATTCTTTTGGTGAATGTTTACCTTATCGGGATAATCGCATTACGCTGAATCATGATAAAAAAGATAAATGGGGCAGACCGATTATTACTGTCAATTGCGAATTTAAAGAGAATGAAAAAGCAATGCATGAAGATATGGGCAGGACTGCAAAAGAAATGCTGGAAGCAACAGGATTCAAAAACATTAATATCAGTAATAACATTTCTTTTCCCGGCAACGCAAACCATGAAATGGGCACAGCCCGAATGGGCAAGGATCCCAAAACTTCTGTGCTAAATAGTTTCAATCAAATGCACGAAGTGAAAAATGTTTTTATCACGGATGGTTCTTGCATGACATCTGGTGCATGCGTTAATCCTTCGTTGACTTACATGGCACTCACTGCGCGTGCTTGCGATTATGCGGTGAAAGAAATGAAGAAGATGAATATTTAATAAGGATTTTTTTTCGGATTCATTCTTGTGTCATACATATTAAGGATAATTATTTTGTCGCCTTTGATTTTATAATAAAGCCTGTTGTGCCGTGTGATTAATAAACCTCTCACATCTTTTATTTTAGAAGAAGACGAAGCGCCAGCATAAGGATGCGTGGCAAGTAGTTCAATCCGGCGATCAATTTTCAGGAGAAATTCAATAGCTACTTTATGTGACCATTCCTTTTCAAGGTAGCGAAGAACTTTTTGTACTTTATTAGTGAAGCGTTTCTTAACTATTATTTGGTACGCCATTGTTCAGTGGCCTTTTTGTATTCATCGAGTGTCATCGTATCTTTTGCTTCATCTTCTTCTGATAATACTTTAAGTTCCTTCAATTGCTCATCGCTCAGTCCATCAGTAATATCAGCATCTTTTACTTTGCCGTAAAAAATTAAATCTTCTTTCATTAAAGAAAGCAATTCTTCATCGTTAGTGTTTTCAATATATTCAATCAATTCTTTTTTCAGATCACTTGCAGGCATACAAAATGTGTTTTTCAAATTTACAAAAAAAATACTTGTAATTCTCCTTCTGCTACACCTGCTTCAACCATCCGCTGATGCTCATTCTCCTGCGATTGGCCTTTGTTACTTCATGTTCCATTTCATCGCTTTTAAAAAGCACGGCGGTTTGAGATTGTGGTAAAATTTTTTGCGTGGTTTGGTTTTGATATATTAATAATTGTCCGCCATCTTCTTCAAGCCAATCTACATTCAAATAATTAATGAGCGAATATTTTCTATCGCTGTCATTCATGAACTGATCTTTATGCCGCTTGTAAAAACTGCCTTCTTCGTAAACAGCATAATGAAATTCATAACTATTGATCCCTGTATAACAAGTGCTGTTCAGATGATCAATAAAATTTTCTGCCAATTGCAAAAACTCTTGTTCAAAAATATTATCATGACTTTTATCTATCCAGTAAATCTGATCGCCGCGCATTTTTTGTTTAGTATCTTTTATATCAGAATTACCAACTCCTGCATCAACCATCATGTTATTTCTTTGAAAGTGCAAAATGTTTTCCTGCAAGCCGTTCGATAAATTTTCATTTAAAAAGAAAGCATCGATGCCTACTTTATTATTAATATAACTATCAATCAGTGTGTCGAATTGATTATTCATTTTGTTGGTTGAACTGCGCAAGGTAGTTATTCCTACTATGGCAATAACTTATTGATTTCTTCTAAACAGATTTGCATTTCTTTGCATTATCATTCAATCATAATAATGCAATGCAAAAAATATTTCTTTTTATAACAATCCTGTTTTTAACTGTCACATCATGTTCTAGTAGTAAGAAGACAACAAAGAATAATAAAAATGAACAAGTCATTGCTCAGAACCTCGTGATGCAGGACAGTGTGCATGGGATGCGCTACTGCGAAATAATTGTTGTGACTGGAAATTTGCCGACATTGAAAGCTACCGTGTACAACACCATTGGCTGCAACACTTGCCCGCAAGGTCAATGGAAAAAGTTAGAAGCAGGAAAGATCAAAAAAGAATTCGATGCGAAAATGGCAATTTTGAATGGGCCACGGTTTCTTATTATGGATAAGATTGGTCTTAGTGATACCATCTTGCCAAAAACAGTTTTTGATAGTCTTGAAATGAAGGAACGTGCAGTGGTGATTGTTACTTTAGGCATGGCGATGAAAGGCCGCACAAAACCTTATGAAGAACAAGGATTTCACCGCGCAACGCAATGTGTTTTTAATAAAGGAAATGAAGTGTATGAATTGATAAGCCCGGAGCACACATATATAATGCAAAGTTTTTCTCAGATGATTGACACAACGCTTACAACAAATAGCCTCCCTCAATTGCAGAGCAAATTAAAAATGCCCGATGGCTGGCAATTTAAAATATTGAAATTAGATGATGATCTGGTGCTTACAACTTTTGATGCAAAAGAAGCTTTTATTATTCAGGATGAATTGCAGAATACGTATCAAAGGATGAAGTAATAGACATTTTGTGCAGAGAGTTCTTAAAACTAACAGTTACGCGCAGCCGAATTTGGCAATCACATATAATGAAGGTACAAGATAAGCGAAGCAGAAAAATAAGCAAGTTGTTTGAAAGCAATTTTTTAATCTGGAGGCTACCAGAGTTGAACTGGCATCAGCGAATTAGGAGGTCGCCCTGTTACCATCAACAGCCCCCATTTTAGGAACTGTAAAGATAAATGATTAGCGGTTCTTGCATCATTTTTATAAGTGGGTTAATAAGAATGTGATTTGCCTATTACGAAATTAAAGAACATATTACGTAATGTGAAGCCCAAAGTTGTAGCTACGATTTTGGGCGTGTGTGTGAATGGGGTTGTTTAGCTTCTCCAAAAAAATATAATGAGGGTGCATTAAATATTTCAATAGAGGACGGCAAATCTGGAATAATACTACATAAAAATTTTGCTATAGATACACTTAATTATTCAAGACGCTAATACAAATAATTTGCTCTTACGACCATGCTAAATTGATTGTTCCCTTCGCTTTCTCCGAAAATTATGCCAACCAACGAGATATGGTTTTTATATATAGCATACAATGGAGAACCTGAACTCCCTTTTGGAATGCCGGGCGCAATCCTAACGTTTATTGAATCAAACTTATTTATTTCTGTGTAATAAAGAGGGATGTTAACATCTTCAAAAAATTTCTCTACGTTTTTTGTCGGGTGCAATGTATTCAGGTCGTTTTCTGAATAATGCTTTGTATCATCAATTGGGAAGCCATAAGTAACTAAGCTATCAGGGGATTCAATATGCCTTTCTCTTGAGATGTATTTATCTACCACATTAATGAAATACGTGTTTTCAATGCTATTGATTAATGGATAAATGCACAAATCGGGTTCATTGTAGAACCAAAATAGATGATAATTTTTCTCTATTGTAATATCAAGCCGTACAAGTGTATATCTTCCTGTAATTTTATTTTTGAGACGTATGTAAACAAAATCTGGATAATCTGGCAACCTCACATAATGGATAGGATCTATGCCTCTAAGTATGTGCGCATTCGACGTTAAAAATAAATCATTATTTTTCTTATAAAAAAAACCTGTTCCCCAATATAAAGTATCGTGTTTTGGCACGCCGATTAAGTAACTATAATTAGCTAAAGAATCAATTTCGTTTTGTAGATTATTATTTTGAGTTTGAGAATGCGCACAGCCGAATAGCATTAATAGAGGCAATAACCAAAGAGGATATTTAAAAAACATGGCTTAGTGGTTTGATACTAAGCTACTGATAATTTCAAAGCAACTTATTTCTTCTTTGTGTGAGTGTTTTTAGGTGGCTGGTTGACAACTTTGCCAATAGCATCCTCAAAGCTCATATCCAGTTTGAATTTCTTATCGTATTTCTTAATCTTCTTGGTTGCCGGTTTCTTTGATTTCTTTTCCATATCTCCCTAAAGTTAGGGAATTATTTATAAGATGTTCATAGCGCAATCTGCCGTTGCAATTCTGCAATGCTATTGTGAACCTGTCTGCATCCTTTATCTTCCGGCTGTTGAACCTGTAAGCCATCTCATCGCAATATCTCTGTAAATGCTTGCTGCTCACTTGGTGGTAAATGCCATAAACGCTGCGCTTCAATTGCGACCAGAAATTTTCAATCCCATTTGTGTGATAGCCTTCTACTTTAAATTGCCCTTCCAAATGATTGACAGCTACGTGTTTTTTGAAATGCCTTGCGCCGATTATTTTGTACATCTGGAATGCATCTGTAACTAAAGTTGCATCTTTGTCAACATGGGTTAACAACAAGTTCTCAGCATGGCGTTTGTTCATCCATTTGGTTGTTTGAACTACAACTTTGCCGCCTTCTTCAATGATACCAAAAACAGGTGTTTTGCGCTGGTTCTTTTGTGCATTTGTCTTGCTCTTTTTATCCTTGTGCATGTTCCGTTCAGATCCGCCAAAAAATGCTTCATCCATCTGAACGTTATCTTTCAATCTTATCGGCATTTTTGCTCTAACACCTTCCCTGATCCTATGCAGCATGAACCATGCTGTTTTCTGCGTCACGGAAATATCCCTTGCTAACTGGCATGATGAAATACCTTTCTTATGGGCTGTGTTGAGATAAAAAGCAATCATCCATTTGCGCAATGGCACTTTGCTTGCCTCGAATATCGTTCCAACCAATACCGTGAAACGTTTGTAGCAATCTTTCGAGGCGCATTTATAGCGCTCATTATTTTCTATTATGTAGCATTTGCCATGGCCGCAATACGGGCAAGTTATGCCGTTCTTCCATCTCTGTCCTTCTAAGAATTTCTTGCAGCTTTTTTCATCTGGCATGCTGGTTATAAGTTCTTGCAGGTTCTTGAACATAATGTTTAATTTTATAATTGTTTCAAAGCAACTTTTATCTTAAAAAATATATTGTTATGTCATTAAATCACTTCATTGGTAAGTTTTATTCGATACCTCAAACCGATAAAGATGTGCTTAAAAAGTTTTTATTGCGTGAAGATGTTGACAAATGGATAATGTCAATATTCTTATTGCCTATTGATAAGAGCCGGAAAATAATTGCTTCTATTTCTACAAATAATATGAGCATTTTTGATTTAGTTGAAGTTGAATTGTCTGGTGACGAAATAGAGTTTGACGAGTATGCAAGAGCGTTGAAAAAAGTAGGCGTTGAATATTCATACTTTTATCCTTCGTTCATTGATTCAGCTTTTGCATGAACATATCGTTCCATGCTTGCAATGAAATGTTGCGCTATTTCAGGATGGTCTATGTATAATTGCAAATTATAGTCTCTCCATTCTTGATAGTTATATTCTTTGCCAGCAACCGTGAAACGCAGTTCATTTCTTTTATCATCCAGCCTTGTTCCTTCTTTAGATATATGTGCCCCGAATTTAGTTAGCAGAGCTCAATATAATTCCAACTGTATAATAGTGCGACGCAAGAATTTTTAATAGAATTACTGAAGCTAAGGACAAAAAATTTCTTCTCACTTCACAATTAATGTTTCTTCTATTTGTGGATTATTCAATTGTATTTTTTGCATTGCTTCTGAAAACAATTTGTAAGAATGCAGTTTTGCCTGGTGATCATAAATATGTGATGTGGCCATAATCTCATTCACTTGTGTTTGCTCAGCGAATAATTGCAAATTCTTTTTTATTTTTTCCGGGCCGCCGATAAATGAGTAAGCCAGCATTTGCATCACCGCTGCTTCTGCGGCTTCATTCCAAACATCATCCATATCATCAACAGGCGGTTGCAATTTTTTGCGCTTGCCGGTAACGATGCCGAGAAATAATTGCTTCACAGATGTCGAAAGTTTATTTGCTTCAGCATCCGTGTCGGCAGCAACCACATTAACGCAGGCCATAACATAAGGAGTTTTCAACTGAGCCGAGGGCTGAAAATTTTGCCTGTACAAACGGATGGCTTCCAAAAAATATGCTGGCGCAAAATGACTGGCGAACGCATAAGGCAAGCCCATGGCGGCTGCAACGCGTGCGCTGTCTGTGCTGGATCCAAGCACCCAAATAGGAATGTGCAAACCTTCGCCGGGAATGGCGCGCACATTGCTCGTGCTATTTTCCGCAGAAAAAAATTGTTGCAACTGTTGAATGTCCTGCGGAAAATTATGCTCCGCTCCAAAATTCTGTCCGCGGATAGCCATTGCCGTTAGTTGGTCTGTGCCAGGTGCGCGGCCTAACCCAAGATCAATTCGGCCGGGATATAAAGATGCCAATGTGCCAAATTGTTCTGCTACTATCAGGGGCGAGTGATTTGGCAACATAATCCCGCCCGAACCAACTCTTATGCGCGAAGTTACTCCGGCGATGTAACCGATCAATACTGCCGTTGCAGAACTCGCCACGCCAGCCATGTTATGGTGTTCAGCAAACCAATAACGCGTGTAGCCGAGCCGCTCTGCTTTCTGCGCCAGTTCAAGACTATTATGAAAACTATCTGCTGGTGTTTTGCCTTCCACGACTGTGGCCAGATCTAATGCTGAATATAAAATACGGTTTGATTTTTCTGTGTGCATTATTAATATTACAATTTATTCCTTGTGCTAATAACATTATCAGATCAATAAAGTTTAAATAGTTTTCACGCAGAGACCGAGGAGTTCGCAGAGATGAAAAATCAATGAACATCCTATTCGTTCAGCGCACTCTGCTTATCTTTATCGGAATAAGCAATTAAAATTTCGTGCATTATAATGCTTAAAAACATTTCAACTTTTATAAAAAATAAACCAGCGCTTGCTGTTGGTTTTCTGTTCTCTACATCGAGCCTTTTGTTCGGCACATGGGTTGCTTCCATACCGGGGATCAAGTACAGGCTTGGCTTTTCTGATGGCAGTCTTGGTTTGTCATTATTGCTTTCGCCATTGGGCGCGATCACAGGCATGTTGCTTTCAACAAGAGTGTTCAGCAAAATTCCAGTTGGCAAGTGGATGTTCGGCGGATATATTACGTTATGTTTTATCATGACGTTGCAGATTAATTCAGTTAATCGCGTGATGTTCTGGATCTGTTTGTATTGTTTTGGCATGATCAGTTTTTTGAATGGCGTTTCATCAAATGCAACGGTGAATCTTTTGGAAAAAAAATACAAGCGGCTTATGATGAGCACTTGTCATGGCATGTACAGTCTTGGTGGCGCAGTGAGCGCAGGGCTTGCGGTATTATTATTTTCCATTCACATTCCTTCGGGCGGGCAAATTGTGATCGTTGCGGCGGCGATCATCACCGTGATTATTTCTAACAAAAAACATTTGCTCGGCAATCGCGACATTATCCATTCACGTTCAGGAATTAAATTGCCATCATTAACAATATTGGGCATCTCATTTATTTGCATGGTGAGTTTTATGGCAGAAGGTTGTGTGGCGGATTGGAGCGCAATTTATTTTAAAGAAGTTTTGCATTCTGCCAAAGCATTGATCAGCCTGGGTTACGCAGGTTTTTCGGTAGCCATGACCGTTGGAAGATTGAACGGCGATTCCGTGATCACAAAATTCGGGAGCAAAGGAGTTGTGATCACTGGTTCATTATTATCTGCAACCGGTTTTTTAATTGTCGTGTTATCTCCTGCAGTATTAGTTGCCATCGCAGGTTACATTTTAATTGGGTTTGGTTGCAGTTGCATAGTGCCAGTTTTGTTTAGGGCATCAGCTAACATTCCGGGAGTAAGCACGGTGGAAGGTTTTGCAATGGTAACGACAGGAGGCTTGATTGGCTTTCTCACCGGGCCATCTGTCATCGGTTTCATTTCAGAAAAAGCAGATCTTTCAAAAGCATTGTCTTTATTGATATTGATGTCATTGCTCGCTGCATTCGCGGCATGGAAAAATAAATTCATATTAAATAAAGAACCTGCGACAGAACCTTTGCCTTATGATGAGCAATTGTATTGATTCCTTTGAAGTATTCGACCTCAATTCAGCCATTCTCTACAAACTCTGCGAAAGGTGTTTCGTGTAATTACGTTATTAATAAATGTGGATAATTGCAGGTCAAAAGCATGTTTGTTATGGATTACTTCAGTCTAGGGATTTTTTGGATAAATAATGGTGAAGATATAGGCTCTTTGTACTAACTTCAACTTTTAAATAAATATTATGAAGCTTTTTGTTGCCGGCCTTCCCTATGATTTTGACAGTACTGACCTCAAAGAAATGTTTGAGCTATATGGCGAAGTTGCTTCCGCCAAAACAGCTACAGACAGAGAAACCGGTAAGAGCAAGGGTTTTGGCTTTGTGGATATGCCCAGCGATCTGGAAGCAAAAGAGGCTATTGCTGCGCTGAACAATGCAAAGTTGAGAGGCGGTAAGCAGCTTGTAGTGAAACTTTCGGACGAACAGCCAAAATCTGGAGGCGGTTATGGCAATCGGGACAATCGCGACAATTATAGAAACAATGACAGAAGAAGATATTAAGACTGTAATTTCTGTTCGGGCAATTAGTCACAATACTCATATTATAATCTCTCTCCGTTGATCAGGCAATTTTTTTAGTATTATAGATAGATAACAGGCATGCCTACCTGAAAAATAATCCCGGAAAAATATTTCAATAATGCTGTTTTAAAAAAGCGAAAGTTGGGCTTGAGGGGATTTGCTGTTCTTTTTTGCAGATGTGGGCTTCTGCAATTCATCAATGCAAAACACTGCGGTTTCTTTGTAACGCGACGCAACAACAATTTTCGTGCTGCCTGCATGTTCATTAAAAATATCACCGACTAATTTCATGCTGTTATTATTTTTTGATAAATGAGATAATATCAGATGACTTAATTGCTTGCCTCTGTGCTTCACAAATAAATCCAAAGCTTGCGCATTCGATAAATGCCCATTATCTCCACTGATCCGCTTTTTCAAAAACGCAGGATAATTTCCATTCGCTAACATATCCTCACAATAATTTGCTTCCAGAAAAACGGCATGGCATTTTTTAAAATGCTTTATCACATGTTCGCAGGTTGTACCAATATCAGTGAATATGCCAATATTAATATTGTTATCCGATACCATGAAACTATGCGGATCATTTGCATCGTGAAATTTTGGGAACGGAGTTATTAATAATGTTCCGATTGAAATAGGCTTATGCGCATTGAAAGAATGAACCAGATGTTTTTCAATAGGGATATTACTGGATTTTAAAGTAGTTTCAGTTATATAAATTGGTAGTTGATATTTTTTTGAAATACCAGGAATGCCTGTGATATGATCTGAATGTTCATGCGAAACAAAAATGGCTCTCACAATTTGCATTGAAAGACCAAGGCGCTTCATTCTTTTTTCTGTCTCCCTGCACGAAATCCCTGCATCAATCAACACCGCTTCAGTGTCGTTTCCAATATAATAGCAATTGCCGTTGCTGCCTGAATTAAGAGATGTGATTAATAATGACATAGGTTTCAAAAGTAAATTTATTAAATTCAATTATATTTATTTAATAAAACAATCTGCTATGAACATCTCTAAATTTTTTATTTACTGTTTGATTTTTATTTGTTTCTTCTGTTCTTGCCAAACAACGCCAGTTAATTTAAAAGAAAAAGCAAAACAAGAGATTGAGCAATCTGAGAAAGATTTTCTAAAAATGTCGACCGACAAAGGAATTAAAGAGGCTTTTACGTTTTATGCCGATACTGACGCAGTTGTTAAGGGAAATAATGATAGTTTAATAAAAGGAAAAGATGCTATTGCTAATTCATATTCTTCTCCCGGCATTAATAATTCTTCAGTTACATGGTCGCCGGATTTTGTTGACGCATCTGAAGATGGAAATCTCGGCTACACATATGGCAAATATATTTGGCGATCAAAAGACAGCACAGGAAAAGTGAGCGAATTCAAAGGTGTTTTTCACACAGTTTGGAAAAGACAAAAAGATGGTAGCTGGAAATATGTCTGGGATTAGTTTTTTAATTATTAATTTTCTTGCCATTGCCCATCCACAACAACGCATCAATAATAAATCTGTTCTGAATTTCATTATCAAACTGAAATGATAATTCTTTATTTGTGTGGTGATCATAGTCGATATCATTATGTCCCATGTTCACATAAAGCATTTTATATTTTTTGTTCGCCCACACAACAGGGTAGTAGCCGCTATGCCATATCTCATACAGCTTTGGCCCTGTGCCAAGCGGGAAGCTGGATGAATCAATCGCCAACAAAATATCTATATCAGGATTTTTTGTCAAATCTTTTTCCCAGCTATACCATTCGTTCGGAGACGATTTAAATATATGTGGCAACCTTTTCATTGCAGGATGTGTGCTATCTTCTACACGCAAAAATGCAGAAGTCGGATGCCATGTGTTTCCTTTGTATTGCCCCGCGCCGATAAATTCATTGTGATACCAATCCCAGTTTTGCGGAAACTCAGAAGGAGTGAGCGCAAAACCGGCAAAATGAAAACCGATCCATCCTCCGCCATGTTCCATATATTCTTTGAATGCTTCGCGCTGCGCAGGCAATTCCGGCCGCGTATCTAAAAAAAGCACCACCTGATAATGCGATAAAAATTTTTCATTCAGATTGTTCCAATTATTTGTTGAATCATAAACAAAATTGTATTGCTTCGCGATTTTTGGAAACCATCTGTTCGCTTCATGCACAAAACTAATATGCGCTGTGTCAGCTCTGCCGGTATAAAAAGCAATCACTTTGAATTGAGGCTTGCTTTTTTGCGCGTAGCCTGAATTAAAGAGGCAAACAAAAAATACAAGAGCAAAATTTTTTTGCTGAAATAGTCTATTGAATAAAGTATTCATAGCAATGTTAGGTTGTTGTAAGGTGAATGAAGAACGGGTAATCAAGATTTGTTGTTGAAAGTAATCAGAAATTATTTATTGCAAAGAAGTTTTTGAAGTATTCATATTTTTTATTTAGTGAAGAAAATATGAGCTAATTTTCAAGTAAACGATTAATGATTATGAATGAAGAAATAAAATCTCCGGAAGAAGTACTGAAGATTATGCTGAAAAAAGACCGGTTCACTGAATGGCTCAGTTTGAAAATAGATGAGCATAGAATGGGTTATTGCAAATTGCATTTTACCGTGACTGATGTTATGCTAAATGGTTTTGAAGTTATTCATGGCGGCGTTTTATTTTCTGCATCTGATTCTGCATTTGCATTTGCGTGCAATTCCCATGGCATTATTACTGTTGCGCTTGATGTTACTATAAGTTTTACACGCCCTGCAAAATCAGGCGAGTTGCTAACTGTAGAAGCCATTGAAGTTCATCTCGGGAATAAAATTGGAATCTATGATATTCGCACGACGAACGAAAAAGGAGAATTGGTTGCATTATTCAAAGGAACCGCATATCGCACATCAAAAGAAGTGGGTTAATTTTTTATGCTTCGACCGATAGATGAATATTTTTTAAAGAAAGACGAACCTGTAAAAAGTTGCCTACAATTCCTACGCGAGCATATTCTAAAACAGGATAAAAATATTATTGAAGCATGGAAATATGGAATGCCATTTTATTATTACAAAGAGAAAATGTTTTGTTATCTCTGGGTGCATAAAAAATATGGACAACCTTATCTTGGTATTGTCAGAGGAAATAAAATCAATCATCCGGATTTGCTTGCTGAGAAACGTTCAAGGATGAAAATTTTGTTGATTGATGCAGATAAGAATATTCCCATCAAAAAAATCAATGCAATTTTAAAAGAAGCACTCGCTCTTTACAAATAATTTTTACCGAAAGGGGATAATGATAAATTCGTGTAATTCGCCCCTAATTCGTGTAATAAAGATCCTTTCAATTATTCAGCAACTTATTTTTTGCTTTCGCATATTCATCGTCTGATAAAATCCCTTTTTGCTTTAGTTCGTATAATTTTTCTAATTCAGAAGAAATATTCAGAGAGGAGCTTGCTGTGTTGTGAATCCCTAAAGCTGCTGCCATTTGTGTTGCCTGATGAACTGCTTTGTAATTTTCTAAATCCGTTTGCGCTTGCGTGATTGTATCTTTTAGTTTTTTTGGATTATGTACATTGAAATAATCAGTCGCTCCAACTTGTGCTGCAGTCTGAATTTTTACATGCCCGTAATTTAAAATTCTTCCCCAAATATTTTGGTCGTATGACACGTTGTTTATTTTTTCCAATGGGCTTTCTTTCGCAAAATGTTTTAATAATCCGGTTTCATCAATCACACGGCTACTGGTTATTACCCAAATATTAACTTTCCATTCAAAATATTTTATAAGAAAATAAATAATCGCAACCAATGATATAATCCATCCGTAGCTGAAATATTTTATCAATAAAATTCCGCCGATAAAAAAAAATAATGTAATAAATGCCGGGCCTGCTAATGACACCCAGCTTAAATAAGTTGTCAATAAAATTTTTTCTCCCTTTTGCAATGGCGTGCGCATAAAAAATTTTCTATCAAGTTAGTGGAGATAATTTGAAAGAAAAAATGTTGATTTAGACTCATTCTCAATTTTACACATTCTTTTTATCTTTGCTGCTCGAAATTTTGTTCACAAGGCAAGTGTCCTTAAAATTTCTAAGCTATGGCAGTATTGCATAACCGCGTTTCCCAAAAGGAGTTGAAAGAACGATTATATCAAGAGACAGAATCCCGCACCACCATTTCATTCTACCAATATTTTTTTATTGAAGACGCTCAGCAATTTCGTGATGAGTTATACAAATCGCTTAATGAACTAAAAGTTTTTGGCAGGATTTATATTGCGCACGAAGGCATTAACGCGCAGATAAGTGTTCCGCAAAATAATTTCGAAGCATTAAAAAATTATCTGCATTCAATTGAAGCTTTAAAAGAAGTAAGATTGAATGTTGCTGTTGATGATGATGGAAAATCTTTTTGGGTGCTGAAAATAAAAGTGCGCGATAAAATTGTTGCTGATGGAATTGCGGATCCTGCATTTGATATGCGCAATAAAGGAAGATATGTAAATGCGGAAGAGTTCAATAAGCTCACAGAAAAGCGGGATACCATTGTTGTTGACATGCGCAATCATTATGAATATGAAGTTGGGCATTTCAAAGATGCGATTGAAATCCCTTCTGATACTTTTCGCGAGCAATTACCAATGAGCGCTGAAATGCTGAACGAAAAAAAAGACGCTAACATTATTATGTATTGCACTGGCGGCATTCGCTGTGAAAAAGCGAGCGCTTATCTTTTGCACAAAGGTTTTAAAAATGTTTATCATTTGGAAGGCGGCATCATTCATTATGCACAGCAAGTGAAAGAAAAAGAATTGGAAAATAAATTCATCGGGAAAAATTTTGTATTCGATGATAGGCTGGGAGAGCGCATTACAGAAGATGTGATTTCGAAATGCCATCAGTGCGGAAAGCCAGCGGATACGCACACCAACTGCAAAAACGATGCTTGCCATTTATTATTTATCCAATGCGATAATTGCGCAAAAAAATTTGATGGATGCTGCAGTGTTGAATGCCAGGAAATCTATAATATGCCCGAAGGCGAACAAAAACAATTGCGCAAAGGAAAAATGAATGGCATGATGGTTTTTAATAAATCCCGGCAAAGATTAAGACCGAGATTGGGTGAAGGTTAATAAGTTGAGTGGTTGAAAGGTTGAATTGTAAAACTAAAATAGTTCAATATGGATATAATCGAAATTAGAAAAGATACTTCCGGTTGTGCTGATAAAATTTTCCTGAATAGTGCAGGCTCTTCTCTTCCGCCAAAGATTGTGACAGAGAAAATGATTGATTACTTGCAATATGAAGAACGGATTGGTGGGTATGATGCTGCAAAGTTCAAAGCAGATGAAATAAATAAATTTTATATAGAAGCGGCAAAGCTGCTGAATTGCAAGCCTGCCAATATTGCGTTTGCATATAATGCAACGGATGCATATGCGAGAGCATTATCTGCAATCCCATTTAAAAACGTCGATTACATTCTCACAACAAACGATGATTATATATCTAATCAAATTGCTTTTCTATCTCTGCAAAAAAGATTTGGTGTGCAATTATTGCGCGCAAATAATTTAGCAAACGGCGATATTGATCTGGTTCATTTTGAAGAGTTGATAAAAAAACACAAGCCTGTATTGGTTGCTGTAACGCATGTCCCCACTAATTCCGGGCTTGTTCAAAATGCTGAAGAGATTGGTAAGATCTGCAATAAATATGATACATGGTATTTGTTAGATGCATGTCAATCTGTTGGGCAAATGATTGTGGATGTTGAAAAAATTGGTTGCGATTTTTTAAGTGCAACCGGAAGAAAATTTTTGAGAGGCCCGCGTGGCACAGGATTCTTATACATATCGGATGAAGTGTTAATGAGTGGATTGGCTCCTCTATTCATTGATATGCGTGGGCAGATTGGTTTGATGAAGATGATTATAAAATCTGGATGAATGCGAGGAGATTTGAGATGTGGGAATTCCCTTACGCCTCTGTAATTGGTTTGGCAGAAGCAATCCGTTATGCAAATGATATCGGGGTTCAAAATATTTATGATTACAATAAGCCACTTGTAAAAAAATTGAGAGAAGGTTTGTCTTCTGTTGCAGGAGCGCAAGTGCTTGACCGAGGTTCTCAGGTAAGCAATATTGTTACATTTCATAAACAAGGATTTGAACTAAGCAATATTGAGCAAGTTCTTGGGAACAATAATGTGTATTACTCAGTAAGTTTAAAACAAAATGCAATTATAGATTTTACAAGAAAAGGTGTTGATTGGGCAATCAGGCTTTCGCCACATTATTTCAATACAGAAAAAGAAATCGAAAGCATCGTTGATATTATTGCATCAATCAAAAAACGTTATTTATTTTTTGATTAATGGCATCCATGCGAGCCAAGAAGCCAATATAGAAATGCAAAAATAATAATAGTGCTGAAGCAGCCTCCGCCTAATTTGTAAGCACCGTATCCTGCGATCAATGTTCTTAGCCAATCTCTCATAAATAATTTTTTATAGTAATAAAATTACTTTCTTTAAACATATTTTCAATCCGCAGATAAATTTCCCAGCGAATACAATACATGCTGATAAGTTTCTTCGTCGCTTAATTTCTGCGGAGCAAATTTCTTACCAATCACTTTTTCGTATAGTTCAATATATCGGTTACTGATCACCGTTACCCACTCATCACTCATCTCTGGAACAGTTTGTCCTTCTTTGCCCATAAAATTATTTGCGATCAGCCATTCGCGCACAAATTCTTTGCTAAGCTGTTTTTGTTTTTCTCCTTTTGCCTGTCTTTCTTCAAAACCATCAGCATAAAAATAGCGCGATGAATCGGGCGTGTGAATTTCATCCATTAAATAAATGGTGTCGCCAATTTTTCCAAATTCATATTTCGTATCAACTAAAATCAATCCTTGTTTTGCAGCGATCTCTTTTCCGCGTTCAAATAAAGCGAAGGTATATTTCTCCAACACTTCATAATCTTTTTCATTTGCGATGCCGCGCTTAATAATTTCAGTTCTTGAAATATCTTCATCGTGGCCAACATCTGCTTTTGTAGACGGAGTAATAATCGGCGAAGGAAAATAATCATTCTCTTTCAATCCTTCAGGCAAAGCAACTCCGCAAAGGTCACGCTTGCCGCTGCTGTATGTGCGCCATGCGTGGCCGGTAACATTTCCTCTAACGACCATCTCTACACGAAAAGGGACACATTTTTTTCCGATGGCAACATTTGGCGCAGGAATATCAAGCAACCAATTTGGGCAAATATCATTTGTAGCTTTAAGCATATAAGCTGCAATCTGATTCAACACTTGTCCTTTAAAAGGAATCGGGCGAGGGAGAATCACATCAAATGCGGAAATGCGATCAGATGCGATCATCACCAGCCATTGATCAGCGATGGTGTAAACATCTCTTACTTTGCCGCGATAAAAATTTGTTTGCTTTGGGAACTGCAATGTTTTCATTTGTCGCTGTTTTTATTTACTTCTTTTTTTCACCGCAGAGACGGAGAGGCGCGGAGAAAAAAAAATCAATATTAAATGTTCAACATCAAATATTCAGTGGCATAATTTTCATTGAACATTCTAAATTGATAATAAAATATTTTGTTTATCTCCGCGCCTCTGCGTCTCTGCGGTTATTATTCGAAGCCCGAATATACATTTGAGTTTTGAGAACAGGCGCAGATGCAATGCACGAAATATCAACACAGTCAAAAGGTTTGACGAAAATTAAATTTCTGTGTAAAGTTTACAATATGTACTTTGCCTTTCATTATCACTAACGAAACTTTGCTTTATGAGAAATTACCTTAAATCGGTTTTACTTTTAATTGCTGCATTTATTTCCATTAATGCTTTTTGTCAGTCAGTTACAGTTAGCGGAAATGTAAAAAACAGTGCTAATAAAGATGTTGTGCCTGCGGTTTCGGTTACAATCAAAGGTTCAAAAACGGGAACGTTCACTGATGATAAAGGGAATTTTAGATTAACAACTTCCAGGCAACTTCCGTTTACTTTAATCATTACTTCCATTGGTTTTGAACCGCAGGAAGTGAATGTTACAAATGCATCTGATGTTATACAAATAAATTTTAAGCCAGCTTCCTCGCTCGGAACAGAAATAGTTGTTTCTGCAAGCCGTGTTCCTGAAAGAATTTTGGAATCACCTGTTTCAATTGAAAGGCTTGGCGCTGCTTCGATCAGAAATTCACCTACACCACAATATTACGATGCGATTAAATCATTAAAAGGGGTGGACGTAACAAGCTCCGGCTTAATTTTTTCATCTATCACGACTCACGGTTTTAATGGTAGCGGCAATCCGCGCTTTAATCAATTTGTTGATGGAATGGATAACCAGGCGCCGGGATTAAATTTTTCTGTTGCATCTATTGTCGGTCTTACTGAATTAGATGTCGATAATATGGAACTCTTGCCGGGCGCTTCTTCCGCTTTGTATGGCTCGGGTGGCATGAACGGCACATTGCTTTTGACCAGCAAAGATCCTTTTAAATATCAGGGGCTGAGCATTCAGGTTAAGCAAGGCGTTATGCATTTAAGTGGCGGGGATGGCAAAAGCGATCCGATCAAACCTTCTCCTTATTATGACTGGACTTTGAGATGGGCGCAAAAAATAGGTGACAAATTCGCCTTTAAAATAAATGCGCAGTACATCCAGGCAAAAGATTGGGTTGCAAATGATACATCAAATTACACTCAGACGTTTGGTACAGGTTCTTCAAACCACACATTGCCCGGCACAAGAGCATCCGATCCCAATTATAATGGTGTGAATGTATATGGCGATGAGACGAATGCAAATATGCAAACAGTTACCAATACCATTCTGCAAACTGCAACTCAGCAATTTATTGCAGGCTACATGCAACAAACAGGCGGCATGACACCCACTCAGGCACAGATAAATGGTTTTTTGTCAACCAATAGCCAAACAGCTCCTTTTTACAACGGCAAGAATGCCGGCATCATACCAAACCAAAATGTTTCGCGCACAGGATATCCTGAATACCAGATCATCAGCAACAGCACGATAAGCTTTAAACTGGGAGGAGGATTGTATTACAAACTTGCTTCTAACACAGAAGCTTCTTTAACTGGCAATTGGGGAACTGGCAATACAGTTTATACAGGCAGCGACAGATATTCATTAAAGGATTTTAAAATGGGCCAGTATAAATTTGAAATAAAAAGCGATAGATGGTTTATCAGAGCATACACCACGCAAGAAAATGCTGGATCAACATTCGATGCAACTATAACTACAAGATTATTTAATGAAGCATGGAAACCAAGCAAAACATGGTTCCCGGAATACATCGGAGCTTATGTGCAAGCCGTTTCGTTAGGAGTGCCACCGGGCAGCGCAGCCGCTTATCAGGCTGCGAGAGCTTTTGCAGATCAGGGCAGGCCAATGCCAGGCACTGCAGCATTCACCCAGAAATTTGATTCTGTTGCATCGAGGCCTTTATCGCAAGGTGGTGGTTTGCTTTTGGACAGAAGCAATCTTTATCATACAGAAGGCCAATATAATTTAACTGATGTTTTGAAATTTGCTGAAGTGATTGTTGGTGCGAGTTGGAGACAATATGTGCTCAATTCGCAGGGGACAATATTCGCGGACAGCAACGGCCGAATACACACGAATGAATATGGCGCGTATCTGCAAATTTCAAAAAGATTTTTTGAGATTTTGAAATTGACCGCTTCCGGGAGATATGATAAGAACGATAATTTTGATGGCAAATTCACGCCGCGTGTTTCTGCTGTGCTGACCGTTGCGAAAGACCAGAACATTCGCGCATCTTATCAAAATGCATATCGCTTTCCTTCCAACCAAAATCAATGGATCAATTTAAATACGGGTGAAGGTATTTTAATTGGTGGATTGCCACAGTTCAGAAGTTATTATCATTTTGATACGAATCCTGTGTTCAATGCAACTACATTCCAACCTCAAACATTCGGAAAATTCAAACCCGAGACTGTTAATTCTTATGAGCTTGGTTATAAAGGTTTATTTAATAAAAGATTGCTGATTGATCTGTATGGATATTATTCTCAGTATCAGGATTTCATTGGAAGAGTTAGTGTGGTGCAATCAACATCAGGTAATCCGGCAACAATAAATCCGATGGATCCAACTTCTTATCAAGGCTATTCCGTATCAACAAACAGTGCCAATAAAGTAAGCACTTATGGTTGGGGATTAAGCGTTGATTATCTTTTGGAAAGAAATTTTGCTATCACTTTGAATGTTTCTTCAGACATGATCCATAATCCTGATTCAACTTTTGCTACTTATTGGAACACGCCAAAATACAGATTCAACATAGGTCTTAGCAATAGTGGATTTGGCTGGCAAAAAAGATATGGGTTTAATGTGCAGTACAGGTGGCAGGATAGTTATTACACAGAAGCGGATTTCGTGCAAGGCTCTGTTAACGCGTTTGGCACATTGGATGCGCAGATCAGTTATAAATGCACTGGCATTCGCTCGTTAATAAAATTAGGCGCAAGCAATTTGTTGAATCATTATTATACATCGCAGTTTGGCAACCCGGCGATTGGCGGTCTTTACTACATCAGCTTTGGATATAATATTTTTTAAAGAAATTTTCCGAATGGAGATTTGGGGAGATTAATTGGATTTGTGAGATGAAAATAATTTTGTTTAATAATAAAAAAACCTTGGAGGTTTCACAAATCTTCAAGGTTTTTTCTTTGGGCCTTCGCGTCTTTGCGAGAAAAATCTTTTGCTACACATTAAATCTAAAATGCATCACGTCTCCATCTTTCACAACATATTCTTTTCCTTCAATGCGCAGCTTGCCATTATCACGACATGCGGCTTCAGAACCATATTGAATAAAATCATTGTAAGAAATCACTTCTGCTTTTATAAAACCTTTCTCAAAGTCAGTGTGGATAACGCTTGCAGCCTGTGGAGCTTTCCATCCTTCATGTATCGTCCATGCACGAACTTCCTGCACACCAGCAGTGAAGTAGGTTAATAAATTGAGCAGTTGATATGTTGAACGGATCAGTTTATTCAACGCAGGCTCTTTCATTTTATATTCTTCCATGAACAATTGCTGATCAGCAGGATCTTCCATTTCTGCAATTTGTGCTTCAATAGAATTGTTCATGATAATCACTTGTGCATCCTCGTTAGCAACTGCTTTTATTAATGCATCAGAAAATTTATTCCCTGTATGCATACTTGGCTCATCAACATTTGCAACATAAAGCACCGGTTTATCAGTCAATAAAAAAAGATCAGCAACAGCCGCTTTATCTTCTTTGCTTAAATTCAATTCGCGGATGCTTTTTCCTTTTTCCAAATGCTCTTTGCATTTTTTTAGAATTTCATATTCTGCTTTTGCTTTTACATCTCCGGTCTTAGCAAGCTTTTCAGCCTTGCTATATTTTTTATCAATGCTGTCGAGATCTTTTAATTGCAACTCGGTCT
>Ga0207057_1097_pt1 | contig 22670 bp, 18 predicted proteins | sample Alteio_BWMinCont_33_FD_153265 | JGI IMG/M metagenome (GOLD analysis project Ga0207057, IMG submission 153265) | Enriched cells from forest soil in Barre Woods Harvard Forest LTER site, Petersham, Massachusetts, United States -... | ecosystem: Environmental > Terrestrial > Soil > Temperate forest >... | reverse complement strand
GATCTTATAGGCGGGCGCTATTATTACGATGCTCTCCCAAATTATGCAAGCTCTTACCCGTCAGGCTATGTGGCAAATCAATCGGGCGGTTATTTTTTTCTCTTTTACGATTACACCACTACAGCTACAAACAATATTACTTTCGGCGTTCCAAACCTCAACAACACGGCAGTTGCTGGCACCGATTCATCAGGAGTGCCCTCGCTTGTTATTAATTACACTGATGCGAATGGGCTTAATATTATCAAGCCGGTTGCATACACTATCACAACAAACGTACAAGGCCCCGTCACTACTACTACAGGCACTATTGTGAGCGGGACTTTTAGTTTATCAGGAACAACAGCCTCTGGGAAAACAATTTCGGCAACAGGCGCATTTAGTAATTTTATAATATTCTAAAGTGCCGATTATTTGAAAATGTCAGGTAATTAATTGAGTTGAAGATTATCACAATCTAAAGCATGGCTGGTTTTTCAAACCAAAACTTCCATTCCTTCTTTTGCAAATAAAGAATTAGGAAAAAGTTTCTGGCACTCTTTCTCAATGCCATCAAGAAAATCATCATTGTGATCAGGGTCGTGATGAGTAACAATAAGTTTTTTCACATTGGCCTTAATAGCTACTTCCACAGCTTGCTCCCATGTGCTATGCCCCCATCCCTTAAATTTTTTGTACTCATTCGCAGTGTACTGTCCATCGTGAATAAGTAAATCCGCGTCTTTGGCGAAGCTTACAATATTTTTATCGATCCCATTCAGATGTTCAAGATCAGTGCACACAACAAGCGACACATTCTCATCATCAATCCTGAAACCATAAGAGCCACCCTTATACATGTGATATTGCGCGATCGATTTCACATGTGCGCCATAAATGGTTTCTTTATCTCCATAAGTATAAAACTCAAACTGCGCTCCCATCATATCGAGCTGTATCGGAAAATATTCTTTTTGCATTTGCATAGAAAATATTTCCTTGAGATTTTTAATTTTTCCTTTCCTGCCCATTGCAAGTATTCCAATTCTTTGATCTGGATTATAATTTGGTGCAAAAAAAGGAAACCCCTGGATGTGGTCCCAATGAAAATGGGAAAACAAAATGTTTATAATATTTTGAGATATACCTTTCTCTACTAATTCTTTTCCTAAATTTCGAATGCCGGTTCCCGCATCCATGATCGCAATTCGATTAGCCAGTTCACGAAGTATCAATATACAGGTTGTGTTTCCCCCGTACCGCTCAAATTCTCTGCCACATACAGGCAAAGAACCCCGCACTCCATAAAACTTGACTTTCAATTTATTCAAAGTTTTACCAAATGTCAGAAAAAGAATTCAAGGCAAATATATTTGGAGAGAAAATGATAAGAATTTCTTTTTTGTCTTGTCGGAAGGCTTTTTGAATAGTATGATCTTAACCAGATTAAAATGATAATGCCAAATTCAGTTTATCAGCTTTCGATAATAACCACTAAAATTAAAAACTTTAATATTCGGTTATGCCTTAACGTTAGTCGCTGAGATGGCTTGGTTTTTAGCAGTAAATTATTAAGAAGTTAATTCAGATAAAGACTGAGGTTTTTCTGATTGCACTTCATGCGGCATTTTATATTTCCGAAGAAATTCTTTTTTAGAATCATGATAAGAAGACACCACTCCAATTTTATGCATGCTGTATATATAAATCCATGCGAGGTCAAGTTGATATGGCAGGAAACCCGCGCGGGCACTCACCGGGAATAAGTGATGGTTATTATGCCATTCACCGGAAAACCAACCGGGGCGGCTTTGATTGATTGATAAATTCCTTCGGTCAAAATCAATACCGTCAATATGTTTAATGTGGCCTTTGCCATGCCCGGTGTAATTAAAGGCACGAACAAAAATAGTCCAGAACATAGTTGCGCCGAACATCGTACATGCAAGCCCGTTGCCACCGATCAGAAAAAATATGCCGTACCAGAATGCCCAGTTGCCAAACCAAAGTGCAATCGTGTAATATGGAGAAGCAATCGATCCCCACTTTTTAAATTGGTCATAGTGGTTAATAACAATGCCAGTATGCCGCATGAAATGAGCAGCCTTGCAATAATTCTGCTCTGTTAGATTTTTAGCGATGCTTTGATGATTCACTTCTGCAAGCATGCAATACATAAAGCCTGCTTGTGCATTATAAGGATCTCCTGGCAGATCTGATTTTACATGATGAACATGATGCGATACCACATACATTTCTTCAGGAAATGTTTTGATCACCAGGTTCTGAGTAATAAAACGCCAAACCGGATGCCTGAATGTGTAAGCCTTATGAGTGCAATAACGATGGAACCATATTGTGCCGTGCGTGCTCATAATGATCATGCTGTATAAAATAAATGCGATCAGATGCGGTATAGAAAAATAACGGAAAATAAATAAAAAGAAAAACGGTAGCATGCAAACAGCCATCACCCAACTTATCAGCGAGATCCAGTTTCGGCGATCGGCGAATATATTGATCCGCGAAAATGCTTCGGCATACAATTGTTTTAGTGAAGGCTTTATCAGATCTCCGTTTTTATTTTTCCAGCCATAAGAAGGTTGCTGGAGCACCTCGTCAATAAAGGGCATAGGCTTACAATATAGAGCTAAATAATGTTATGAATGAATATCTTTTATTGTTGTGCAGATTTTATAACAAGCAAAATCATTTGTCCGAAAAAAATTGAACCATGAAAGAACCAATCAATGAACGATTAATGCCTCAATAAATTTTGCAATCAATTTTTGTTTCTTCCGAATCTATTGTCCACGGGTAACAAACGAAATTCTACCTGTTTTTGGTTAATGCTGTTACACAATTCCGAAAAGAGTTACATAATTCACACATTTGAGTGGAAGCGAATCTGAATGAAAAAGTAAATTAAGCAATTCCTCATGCGAGGTTGTTTACAAATTTTCAATAGCTTAGTCATCACAAAACAATTGCTCAGCCCTGCGATTGAAAAACTGTGCAGGACACAAATTATTTACCATGCAAGGACTAATGATGCATTGCCCGTTAACGATACCAATGATGCTCGATCATGGTTATCATGTGTATCCTAAAAAAGAAATCATCAGCATTTTACCTGATAAAACAAGACATCAATACACCTACACTGATTTGTATAAACGCAGCAAGAAACTGATGCACGCATTGGTCAATAAGCTTCATGTAAAAAAAGGAGACATCATCGGCACGTATGCATGGAACCATTATCAGCATCTTGAATTGTATTATGGAATACCCGGTGCTGGCGCTGTCTGTCACACAATCAATATCAGGCTCTCTGCTTCGCAAACAGAATTTATTGTGAACAATGCCGAAGACCGTTTTATTTTTATTGATGCAACACTTGTTCCTTTAGTTGAACCGATCGCTGCATTGCTGCCAACAGTGGAAACTTATATTCTGTTGAATGCGCCGCAAGGATTCACCACGAGCCTGCAACCTTTCATTCATTATGAAGATTTGATTAAAGATTCTCGTGATAATGATAATTGGGTTGAGGTAGAAGAGAACGATGCTTGTGCGATGTGCTACACCAGTGGCACCACAGGTTTGCCAAAAGGAGTTTTGTATTCGCATCGTTCAGCATTTTTGCATTCGATGGTTACTTCAATGCCTAATTATGCCAACATATCATTTCACGATAGATGGTTGATGGTGGTTCCGCAGTTTCATGTGCTGGCATGGGGATTTCCATTTGCAGGCGTATTAGCGGGCGCAGTTCTTGTGCTTCCTTCTTCACAACTTCAGCCGGAATCATTAATTGCAATGATCATTAATGAACGCGTCAATAAAGCAAACGGAGTGCCCACTATCTGGCAAGGCATTTATACAGCGTTGAAAAAAAATAATCCCGGCGCTTCATTTCCGTTAAAAGAATTTTTTATTGGAGGAGCTTCTGCGCCACCGAGCCTTATTGAAAATTTTCAAAAAGATTTTGGTATAAAAGCAGTGCATGCATGGGGAATGACGGAGACATCGCCCGTTGGCACGTTGAGCAGATTGCAACCTGAACATGATTCACTTTCAGATGCTGATAAAATAAAACTGAGAGCGATGCAGGGACAACAACTTCCCTGCGTTGAGATAAGAGCCGTTCTTGAAAACGGCGACATTGCTCCACGCGATGGTTCAACGACAGGCGAGATTCAGGTAAAAGGACCATGGATTATTGATAGTTATTTTAAATCAAGCAGCAGAGAAAATTTCAGTGAAGATGGATGGTTTAAAACCGGTGATGTGGGAGTGATTAACGCTGATGGTTACATGCAAATAACAGATCGTGCGAAAGATTTGATTAAAAGCGGTGGCGAATGGATATCAAGTGTGGCGCTGGAAGTGGCTATCATGGCGCATCCCAAAGTGAAAGAAGCTTCTGTGATCGCCATTCCGGATGAGTTGTGGACAGAGCGCCCGCTGGCTGTGATTGTTTTGAAAGAACCGAATGACCCGATAACACAAGAAGAGTTGAATATTTTCTTATCACCTTCTTTTGCAAAATATCAATTGCCGGAGAAAATTATTTTTATAGAAGAAATCCCAAAAACGAGTGTAGGTAAATTCAATAAAAAAGAAATGCGGAGATTATATGCAGAAGGAAAACTTTGAGGCTGGTTCAGTTTATATTTTAAATATATTCTCGGTTATGTATAAACGTTAATAAATAATTGATTAATCTATTTGCAGAAAGATTGTTTTATTTTTTCTTCATTTCTTCTACGCCAGACCAATTTTCAGGAACGCCATTACTGATATAATGATGAGCATTCCCCAAAAATAATTTTGTTGTCATATCATCCGGATGGATTTCTAAAACCTGATGAAATTTGATAGTCGCTTCAGCGAAAGATTTATTAATATAATCTGACATGGCCTGATTGAAAAGAGACAAGCTGGACAATTTTTTTTGAATATTATTTTCATCGCTGCCGTCGAAACATTCGTAAATAGCTATAGGTTTTGTTTTGCCTTTTAATTGTGTCATGCCGAGATGCCGAAGACGAAATGAATCATTGTCATTCATGTTCTTTAAGCTGTCTTCACTTAAAAGAATATCTCCTTTGTAATGTTTTGTGAGCGTTTCTAATCTTGATGCAGTGTTCACTGTATCTGAAATAGTTGTAGCGTCTAATCTTTGTTTGTCACCTGTGATTCCCATAATCAGGGGACCCGTGTGCAATCCAATCCCAATTTTTATCGGCGGTTTTTTCTTCAGCACACGGCTCACATTAAATTCCCTCACTGCCTTTTGCATTTTGATTGCCGCGTTCAGCGCATCGGATGCATTGCCAGGAAAAATCGCCATGATGGCATCACCAAGATATTGATTAATGAACCCATCATATTGCCGGATAATCGGTCCCATTTTTTCATTGAATGAAGAAACAAAACTGAAATTTTCTTCCGGGGTCATTTTTTCCGATAAGGTTGTGTAATCTCTGATGTCGGCAAAAAGAACGGTGACAATTTTTTCTACCTGATCGCCAAGTTGTATATCTGTGATCACTTTTCTTCCAAGCGATTTTATAAATTCATGCGGCACAAATTTGTTGGTGATCTCATAAATGCGCCGCATCGCTTCTTCTTTTTCTTTTGCTTCACTTATGTTTCTTTCATAGAGCAATGCGCTTTCAATGGCTGAAGAAGATTGCAAAGCAAGCGTGATCAAAAATTTTAAATCGGCTGCGGAATATTGTACATCATCCGTGCTTGCAAGAACAATCGCTCCCATCACACGATGCTTTACTTTTAATGCTGCATATATTAACGATTGCACTTCCGGCATAATCAATCCAGCTTCTTTTAATGCGGAAACATCACCTACAATTTCAGATAGGCCACTGTGTGAAAGATGCAGCAGCAAATCAACATTTGCCTTCATCTTTTCTTTGGAGAAAAATTTCCCTGATGAAGCAAGCACTTCCAATTGATTGCTTTTTTCATCCCACAAAATGATTAAACCATTATCAGATTTTATTAATCGCATCGCTTCATCAAGCGTGATCTCTGCAATGGAATTTTGTCCGATGGTTTGCGCAAGTTTTTCTGAGAAATTAAAAATCAGGTTCACTTCCTGATACAGCATTAATATTTCGCTGCCAATCTTTTTTTTCTCGGCTTCTTTTTGAATTAATAAATTAACGAGCAATGTGATCAGAGAAACTTTTTCATCTCCTTTTATCCATCCGATAATTTCTTCATCAAACTTAATGGGTTCCTGATATAAGATTGCATCTGTGTGCTTGCCGAATAAAATTTTTTGAGCATCATCTTCAATATACACATCTGCTTTTAGCTGCTCCATTAATGAAGAGAGCAATGCATTTGTTTCACTATTCTTTACAAGAATATTTTTGAGATTTATCTTGGGCATGATTTGAAAAAGAAAAAATCATTTGTGGCAGGCAGCATTATTTGTTCAAAGGAAAAGTTTAACGAGAAATGAAAACTATTTCAAACCGAGTACCGTCTTGGCTTTGGAAAGAATCGCTTCAGGATCAAAAGGTTTTGTCATGTACACATCCGCACCAACTTCAGTTCCTTTTTGCCGGTCAAGCTCCTGGCCTTTTGCAGTGAGCAAAACAATATACACGTCTTTTAAAAAAAGTTCTTTCTTAACTCTTCTGCAAACTTCCATCCCATTCATTTTGGGCATCATCACATCTAAAAAAACAAGCTGAGGTTTTTCTTCTTTAATAATTTCAAGTGCATCTTCGCCATTGTCAGCCATTAAAAAAGTCACGTCTTCATCTTCCAGTTCTTCGAGCGTTTGTTCTATCAACATCCTGATATGCGGTTCATCATCTACAATCAAAAGTTTTTGTTCCATCGATTTATAATTATCTGTTTTCTTTATTAAAATATTTTTTCATTACTGGTAAATTAAAAACAACACATTCTCCAAACCTTTTTCAAAGCGAAGCGTTTGCACCACTTCCTGCTTGCCGGAAAAAACTGAATTCAATATGATGATATCGGGTTGAGAAGCGATCGCTTTTTCTACCAATTCTTTTCCGTCAGATTCCACAACCTGATAACCCTTTGCCTGAAGCACGTCCGATAATGTTTTTACAGCGGCGGAATCTTCATCAACTACCATTACTTTTCTACGTGACTTACCCTGCTCCAGCAATGTTCCAACTTCTGTAAATAATCTTGCTGTGTCAATTGGCTTTGTGAGATAACGATCAACACCTATGCGATAACCTCTAGCTTTATCCTGCACTATCGAAAGAACAATAATCGGAATGTCCATTGTTTGTGGATCATTCTTAAGGATAGCAGCAACATCAAAACCATTCATTTCAGGCATCATTACATCAAGCACGATCAGATCCGGGCGATGATTGCGAATAACCGTCAACGCTTCTTTTCCATTCGTTGCTTCTTCTACCAAATATCCTGCATCATTAAATTCCTGATGCAATAATGAGCGAATCGAATCATCATCATCTACTATAAGAATCGTTGCGTTGCCATCTTTGCTGCTGAATTTGGATTGAGCCATTTGCTCTCTTAATTGTTTCACCAACGCATCCAAATGGATCGGCGTTGAAACAATTGTGGTTGTTACGATTGGCAATGCAAAAGAAAATGTGCTGCCTTTGCCTGTTTCACTTTCAAGCCAGATGCGGCCTCCGTGATGCTCTACAATTTCTTTGCAGATAGGAAGGCCAAGACCAGTGCCTTTTGGTTTATCTGTTAACGTGTCGCCGCCAATTTGTTTGAATTGTTCAAACACGGCAGACTGATCTTTTTGAGCAATACCAATGCCGGTATCTTTTATGCTGGTGATAATCTCATCGCCTTTGATGCTTACGTTGCAAGAGATTGAACCTTGCTCAGTAAATTTTACAGCATTTGAAATTAAGTTAACAACAACCTGAATTAATTTATCATGATCGCCTGTGATCTTTGGGAGATCGGGCGGAACAAATTTCTCCAGCACAATATTTTTTTGATAGAACAAAGAAGATGTTGCAGCAATTGCCTGATCAACAATTTCTGGCATGGAAACATTCTCCATATTCCATTCCATTTTCCCTGCTTCAATTTTTGCAAGATCCAACACATCATTAATGAGATGTGTCAATCTTTCTCCTTCGGAAATAACGACGTTCAGATTTTCAGAAACCTGCCCAATGGCTTTTTCTGTTTTGGGATCTGTTTTATCTGTTGCAGGAAATATTCTTTCTTCCAATCTTTTCTTAATAATTTTTGCAAAGCCTAACACGGATGTGAGCGGCGTTCTTAATTCGTGGCTCACTGTTGAAAGGAAAGCGCTTTTTGCTTCGTTTGCTCTCTCTGCATTTCTGCCTGCTACTTCTGCTTCTAACTTCGCATGTTTCACTTCTTCAAACAATCTTGCTTTTTTTAATGCTACACCAACATTTGCTGCGATCGTTGATAATAAGCGCTGATCTTTTTCGTCAAAATAATTTTCTGTCGTTGTGCTTTGCACACTGAGCACACCGATGATTTCATCATCAATCGGAATGGGAACGCCGATATAAGAAGCAGAAGCCACACCCAAACGTTGTATGCCGAGTTGTGAGATTTGTTGACCCAGATCTTTATTGATCAGCAATGGCTTTCCGGTTGTTAATATTTTCGATGCGATGCCTTCGCCATACTTTATGGGTGGCAATGGTTCGCCATATTGATAAGGGAAATTGATTATGTTGGTTTTTTTATCCCACATGGCCACATACACAATATTCGCTTTGAACACTTCCCGCATCTCATCGCCAACCAGCTTGATCAGGTCATCCAATTCAATTTTCGAAGCGAGTGCCTGGCTAATCTGATTAACAGTAGTCAATTCTTCTGCCTGCACCTTCACTTCATGTGTTCTCTCTTCAATTTTCTTTTCAAGTTCTGCTCTTTGTTCATGCAATTTTCTGGTGCGGTAACGAACGAAGAAATAAATAACAGCCAGCGCCAACAATGCATACAGCAAATACGCCCACCATGTTCTCATGGCTGGCGGTTCAACCGTAAAAATGTAAACAGCTTCATCGCTGATCTGGTTATAAACATTTTTTGCTTTTACATGAAACTTGTATTTGCCCTCTGAAAGATTGGTATATTCTTTATACGAGTTGCTGCCCCAACTGCTCCATTCTTTTTCGAAACCTTCAAGCCATGTCTGGTATTGTGTTTTGTTTTCCTGCTCATAAAAAGGTGATGCATATGAGAAGCGCAAACTGTTATTTTCATAATTCACTGTTGTTTTCTTTGCGCCAGCGCTATCTTTTTTATCAGGGTTCAGAGAAGTATTTCCTGCAGTGATGCTGCTGATAAAAACAGGAAAATGCTCAGGATAGCTTTTTTTCATTCCCTGATCATATCGTATAAGCCCATTGCTTGTTCCAATCCAACATGTTCCATCGTCATCTACATAAAACTGGGTTATATTTTCACTGCTTATAGGCAACAATGATGTGCTATCTATTTTATAAGTGCCACTGCCATTTGGAGTGGCAATCAGGCATTGCTTGGCATACTGCATCCACACTTTCCCGTTCTTATCCTCAGACACCCATATAAAGTCATCGCTACGCGCATGCAGATGCCCAAATGTAGTGTCAGCATAAAAACGATTTTCTTTTTTATCAAACCGATAAAATAAAGAATCAGTAACAAAAAATGGTTCTCCGTGAATCTGATACACCTGCGAACCGCCTCCTTTGCCAAGACCATCTTTTTTTACAGAGTCTCCATGAGTTTTTTCCAGGTCAATATTGCCCTGGCTATCTAATACCGGAACGATTTCATAAATAACATTAGCCTGAGTGGCCATCCAGATATTTCCATCTTTATCACCGGCAAGAGGACCAGATCCCAGTTGGTCAATGCCATGAACCTCTCCCGCATATTTCCATTTATCTGCAGCATTGTCTCTTTTAAAAACTATTAGGCCTTTTGTAACCCCCGCAGAAAAAAGGTAATTCGGCATTCCCGGAGGCTGATATAAATAATTTAGCGTCATGCTTCCACTTATTGACGGGACAACCACACTGGCTTTTCTGTTTTTTACAGAGAATAAACCATCAGTAGGAACAAGCATTTGATCATGATCGGTTAAAAGGGAAAAAGTTTGAGATGACCCTACCTCCTCAATGTGCTCGAACAGATGGCTTTTTTTGTTGAACCTGAGCAGCCCGGTACTGGTGCCAAGATAAAGATCTCCCTCAAAGCGATTAACTCCAAGCACCTGAGATTTGATGCCCGACAATTGATTAAAGTGTGTGAATGGTGAAGAAGTCTGCACTCTTGAAATACCATTATCCAGTGCAAGCCAAAGATTTCCTACATCATCAGGATAAATTGCTGTAATGGTTTCATCCTGCAGTCCCGAGTTCCTATTCACAATTTGAATTGTCTTGCCTTCTTTATCCATAATCACCATTCCTTTCCCAATAGTTCCCAGAGCGTAGGAACTATCTTTAAGAAGCCGGCCGGCATACAGGTTAGCTTTCAAAAAAATGGAATCGGCCTGGGTATGAAAAGTCACAAATTTATTTCCATTATATAAAAACAGCCCGGCATGAAATATCCCTATCAGGTATTGCTTGTTATTGTCCTTATCAGCAGGGTATGGAAGAAAAACCTGCATGCGTTCTTTGCCAAGAAATTCACTGCCGGGAACGAGCTGCAGTGAATCGTTGATCATTTTATAAAGCCCGAGATTTTGCGAGTGAACATAGTAAGACCCGTCCACATAAAATGCATACATGAACTTAGTTTCAGGTTTCCAGGTTTTAAACCCGGTGCCGGCTATCTTGCCTGATGCATCTTCTTTCAATCTGAATATCCGGTCTCTTGATTGAAAATAAACATAACCGTCGTTAGTTATGTGAATAGTTCTTATCTCCCCAAAATTGCGGAACTCTGCTGGTACGTATTCAATTAATGAGTGAGCTTTCATGCCACCGGTGGTGTCGTCATGTTCCAAAAATCCAAAATCATTTGTCCATCCATAATAAATAATGCCACGCTTATTTTTAGTCAACGCTCTCACGGGCTGCTGGAGATCGAGATCCTTGGTAACATAAATTTTTCTCCAGTTCACGCCATTGTATTGAAGAATGTAATTTACGTTGCCGCCGAAATACATAAAGCCATCATCGCCTTGTATCACACACCATTGCTGTATAGAAGCACCGTTACTATAATCTCTGGGGCTGAAATTGGTTAAATAAGGCATGCCTTTTTCAGCGTCATTTTGCGCAGTTAGCGAGAAAGGAAAAATTAATATGACTATCAATGAAAATAACCGTAGCGGCCATTGCTTCGCATGCAACATGAGACGGGCTTTTAGGGGTGTCATTGTTTAACTAAATATGAAATAAATGATGATCAAAACAAATAGGTAGCGAGTATGCTTTTTTTAACAGGAAGGTTTATGCGGGAAATAGAAAGAAAATTAAATTTAATAAAATCCGGCGATCTATTGCAGAAATTATTTTTGCCCTTTGTGTCTTTGCGCTTTTGCGTGAAATATTTTTTTGTTCCTTCTGCACGAAACTTAAAATAATTCGCTAATCAAATTTTCGATAGCTTAGTTATCACAAAACTAACTATGCAACCTGCTTCATTACCATTATCGAAACGACCGATAGACATTGCAATCATTATCTTTTTCGCGATCAACCTTTTTTTTATCACTTATATTGTTGACCTGGAACAACTGGTTATTGCAAATGCCGACAACTTTCAATATCCCATTTGGCCGCCTGCAAAACTGGTTGATCTGGTGCATTGGTATGGCCACAATTTTGATCCCGTGCTGATCGCCAGGCCGGCATGGTGGCGCGCAACAATCTGGATTGACTCCTTATTCTTTGGCCCGTTTTATGTGTTCGCGATTTATGCTTTTGCCAAAGGCTTTAAATGGATCCGGTTGATAAGCATCGTTTGGGCATCGGTGATGCTGACTAATGTGAGCATCATTTTATTCGAGGAAGTGCTGGGAGAACATGCATCGCCACAATTGATGCGCGTGTTTTTATCCAATGCAGCATGGGTTATTTTTCCGCTGATTGTTTTGGTTAGGATGTGGAGAGATGAGAATCCGTTTGTCAGAACAAAAGCTTAATAAGCAAAACGTGAACTAATTTTTCAGATACGCATTGGCGTTAAATTAGAAATAGCAATAGATAATGCAAAAAATAAAAGGCTGCCTTTCAAAGCAGCCTTTGTGCAAAATATTTCATTTTGCTTTTGTCGTTGATCAGCGATTTACAAAACAGTCAGTTGCCCGGTAAACATGCTGCTGGCAATGTCCTTGCCATCTGCGAAGATAAAGCCGATATAGGTCTGTACCTGCTGCCCGCTGAAGGCAGGCACATCCAACTGCGCTGTCAATGCGCTGCGCGCTGCTCCTGCAGTGTTGAAGATGCATTGATTTTTAGCTGCACAATACACAACAAGGATTGCCCCCACACTAGTCCTCATTTGCGATAACAGTGGCATGAGTTACCAGAGATTTAACGAGGACCACCAGCATGCATAAACGAAATAGGGATAAATTGATTATTGCAATTAATTATTTGAGTTGTTTGGAGGGTATATTTTTGTTTATCAGGGGCCAGAAAGTCCTCGTTAAAATGCTTTATGTAAAAGATTGCTGTTGCGCAAACGAAGACTGGTGTGTGAGTATCAGATAAGCTTTTCATTCTGCATAATACAACTCTTGAAATGAAATATCAGTTGAATTTTATTTTAAGTGGCTGTGCTTTATATACAATAGTTTTTGTTTCATTCCCGGGGATCAGACGGATGCGAAACTCACGTGACCGGGTGTCATTGATTGTATTTTTTGGCGGAGCGGGCGTCAGGGTGATTTGTTTTTTCTTGTCATCCCACTCAATGCTGACCCAACTCCCTTTTCCTTTCAGGTAATCCTGGCTGCTGCCATCATCGTCGTACAAAATAAACTTTCCATCCGCACCAGTAAATATTTTTAATTCAGTGGGTGAATGTATTTCTTCACTTGTAAATTGTCGTATTGGGTCGAAAGGTATAATAGCTCCGGCGCGAACATAAATGGGCATGATGGATAAATCTATCGGGCGGGTAATAGTTCTGCTGCCTGTTTGCTTTTCATTTGTCCACCAATCATACCATTCTCCTTTGGGAAGATATACCGTGCGATTAACAGCAGCTTTTTCATGTACAGGCGCTATCAGCATATCGCGTCCCCAGAGATATTGATCACCAATGTTTCGGCATTTGTCATCATTTGGATAATGCAGCCACATGGCTCGCATCATGGGCATACCACCATTGCGCGCTTCCCATGCAAGTGTGTAATTATACGGCATCAGTTGATAATGCAACTCCGTATATTTTTTTGTTATCGGCTCTTCCTCGGGATTATTCATTTCTGACTGAAGCACGGCTTTGCCATTGCCCATTTCAACTGGCCCCATATCTTTTAAACCGAAACCCCACGGAAGACTGGTCATCCACGTTTTGCCATGCGACCTGAAACAAGCAGTGAACGCGCCAAACTGGAACCATCTGATGTAGAGCTCTGCTGTTTTTTCGGGTGATGAATAAAAGCCGCCAATATCAGATCCCCAGAAAGGAGCAATGCTTAGTGAATAGTTTAAGCCGACGGCTATTTGTGCTTCCAGTGTTTTCCAGGAAGATTCAGTATCGCCCGACCACACCCATCCTCCCCATTTTGCAATGCCAGGATATCCATTTCTCTGAAGGCTCCACGGGCGCAAATTGTTATGTGCAGATAGGAGGCCCTGATAATATAATTGATGGCGTTTAATGCGCTCGAACAGATTGAACCAATCTCCCTCATCCGGCCAGAAAGCATCAACACCCGCTTGAATCAGCGGCATATGTTCCTGCCAATAATTTTGAATATGCGACTCATCCAATATTTCGTCTTGCTTTGCAGGTATGCTGCCATGAAGTGTGGGCAACTTATCCCTGTCCCATGGCACCATATGCAATACAACTTTTACATTTCGGTTATGCATTGCCGTTATAACTTCTTTTGGATCGTGTTTAAAAACTTCCGGATTAAATTCAAAAGAGGGCTGTGGCTTATTCCATCCTCTGGGCGTGAAACCAGTTCCAAGATAAATGACAGCATCGATGGGGATTTTTTTTGCGCGAAAACTATCTATAATGCCCATCATCTGAACATCATCCTGCAAGGTTCGGTGTGACTGCATGTAGCCCAATGCCCATTTTGGCGGAAGTGCTGCAGGCCCTGTGATAATAGAAAAATCTTTCATCAACTCAGAAGGGTCGTGTGCATCGAAGACAAAAAAATCATAGAGTCCCGGCACAACTTTATCTGCAGGTGGCAACCCCTTCCCTGCATTTAATCCCTGATTTTTTTCCGTCTGCGGAACATCTTCTTTGCTCACAGGTTTATATGGAATAAAAAATCCATGTTCCTTATCGCGAAGATCAACTGCTACCCAGGGAGTAGCTATAAATATGCCCCATTGCGCAGGCTGAACCAACATAGCTGCAGGGTTGCGCGATCCATACGCATCACTTTGCCATCTGGGTTGCATACTATCATAAGCTCCGCTACGGTCATACTGCACCGGCAGATTGCGCCATTCTATTCCCTTTGGTGGTTTCGGGCCGCCTTCACCCAAACCAAACACTGGACCGCCATTTAATGTAAAAGAAAGTATTCCGTTTTCATCAAAAACAAACTGCTGAATAAATTGCCCTTGCTTATTAGTTATAGTAATAGTTAACGGTCGCGATTTTATTTCTACCTGCAAATTTCCAGACTGTTGTGTAATAGTTTTATCAATATTTCTAAGGCTTAGAAACGGCGCAGGATAATTGCGTTCGGCAAGTGCCGGTGTAAAAGGAAAGTCTTCTTTAAAACTCGAAGGTTTTAATGTTATGCGAATGCTGTGCTCGCCTGAGTTCCTGATTTCTAACTGGCTCGGTTGGCCGGCAACAATAATTGGCTGGGCAGGCAGGATGATATAACCAACCAAAAGAGCTAACAAAAAAATAATGCGCATTTAAAATTTTTTTATTGCCTGAATTTACAATCTGCATTTTAATATCTTACTAAACATTCAAAATAAAAGTAGCTATTGCCATGGTTCCTGTTCACACGAACCATTTTTAATTACATGAAATTTTTTGTAAAACAATTTCGGTTCGTGCAAACACGAACCGAAACAAAAAGGAGGTGGAGAGACAAATCATTAGAAAAATCAAAAAAGAATATCTGTCTTTGTTTCAAAAAGCAATTGCTATTGTTGCCGTTGCCAATAATAATCGGGTGGCGTGATCCCGGTGACAGCATCCTCAGCATAGAGAACATATAATACTGTATTGTTGCTCTGCAGTGTTAATGTTGCATTCGCATGGCCAACGTTCTGCCCACGTTGCCCATACCTATATTCTCCTATTCTCCCACCGCAGTAAAAGTTCCATTTGCAGAAGAAGCAATATTGGCAAAAATCATTTCATTAACAGAAAAGCCAGTAGCAGTGGCGCCAGCGCTCAAATAATTCATTGTGCCAGTGCCGGCGGCTGTGCTTATTGTTATATCTGCTGTGTCGTTAGCACCTCCCCAAACAGACGTTTGCCAGGCACCGTTGATCGAGGCCGAATTATTTTTTGATGCACTGCTTTTAGAGCATGAGGCTGCATAAATAAAACAAATAGACAGAAAAAAACAATTCCCGAAAAAGATAGATGTCTTCATTGTAAAAGAATTTAATTGAGTAATTATTTCTTGTACAAAAAACCGCGTTAGCCACTGAGATCGCAATACCAAGTCTGTAGTATTTTTTTGCGAGATAAAAGAAATATAAGCTTTGTTGCAACAAGATCTTTTGCGCTGATGTGCTGTTGCTTTCATATGTTTCGCTTTCTTGCAAGCCATTTTAATTAAATGCTTTGTAAAATGATTTAGGTGTTTGCAAAAACGAAAGAGAGTGATATGTAAGGGTTGAGAAATAAAAATTACAGTTTACTTTTTTATCTTTATACTAATGCTTCCAACACCTACGCTGGCGGAATCGAAAACATAAACTGGTCTTATCAATTCGTTCAATACAATTTGAATTTCAACATGACAACGAACCAAGTTTCAAATGAAAGAATCAGGTCTATCGATATTGTGAGAGGAATTGTGATGGTGATCATGGCGATTGATCATGTGCGTGATGTAGCAGGCAATGAATCTATCAGCACAGCACCTACCAACCTGCAGACAACAACAACGGCATTATTCTTTACCAGATGGATCACACATCTCTGCGCTCCTACTTTTGTTTTTTTATCCGGCACATCAGCCTACCTTTCTGTAAAGAACAATCCCAATATCAATAATGCGCGGAATTTTTTACTGAAGCGAGGTTTGTGGCTGGTGATTGTCAACTTCACCATTAATAATTTCGCGATTTTTTTTGATATACATTTTGGTGTGCTGTTTTCGCAGGTGATCGCAGCCATTGGTTTCGGCTTAATAGGCGTGGCTCTTTTACTCAAATTACCGATCAAGGCTATCCTGGCAATAAGCATATTGATTATTTTCGGCCATGATTTATTCACCGGCATATCATTTGGCAAAGGCTCGTGGGTGGAAATGTTATGGACTCTTTTTACGCAGTCGGGCTTTTTCCAGTTGTCTCCCGACAGATCATTAGTGATGAGCTATCCGATCATTCCATGGTTAGGCGTCATGCTGGCGGGTTTTTGTTTTGGCAAATTATTCGTGCTGCCTGCCGAAAAACGAAAGCAGGTGTTTCTTAAAATCGGTCTTGCAACCATTGCTTTGTTTGTGATCATCCGCGCATTAAATTTTTATGGCGACCCATCTCCATGGGCCGTTCAAAAAACGAAACTGTTCACAGTTCTTTCATTCATCAACACCACCAAATATCCACCTTCGCTCTTGTTCACGTTAATGACGCTCGGCATTTCCATCACTTTGTTATCGCTGGTTGAAGACATGAAAAATAAAATCACAAGCATCGTTTCTGTATATGGCAAAGTGCCTTTATTTTACTGGTTGTTGCATTGGTTCATCGTCCATTTTTTAGCAATTGGCATCTTCCTCTGGCAAGGTTATCACTGGAGCGATCTTCAATTCCAGGGCTTTGCCATGGGCCATCCAAAAAATGGTGGCGGAGTAGGCCTGCCGGGGCTTTATGCGGCGTGGGCATTCGTGGTTATCCTCCTTTACCCCATCAGCAAACGGTACGCAAATTATAAATCGGCGCACCGGGAAAAAGAATGGCTTAAATATTTATAAGAAGTGATATCGGTTCGTGGAGAATGAGGCAAAGAGATGACATCTTTTTAAAAGATGTCATCTCTTTGCCGCTAATGTGCAGGCGCTTCCCCATTGTTTATATCCCTGCGAACCATTTTTAATTAACTGAAATTCTTTGTAAAATAATTTTTGTTACCGACGCGAATGAGGCGGTGCATCAACAACTACTTGCTGTTGTAGATGTCATGCAAAGCCAAAGCGCAACGCCAGCAGAAACCATCATAAATGGCAAGAGGTTTGTATCTGTTTCTATAAACAGAGGATCATGGAAACACAAACCGAGATCATGACAACCGAGCAAATTGCCGAACGCCTCGTGGAGCTTTGCCGCCAGGGCAAGTTCGAGAAAGCACAAAGGGAACTTTATGCCGATGACGCCTTCAGCATAGAGCCGCACGAGACCCCGGGGTTTACCAAAGAAATAAGAGGCTTGCAGGCAATCATCCAGAAAGGTAAAAAGTTTGCATCAATGGTCGAGGAGGTGCATGGGGTCACCGTTTCCAGCCCATTGACCGCATCCAATTCCATAGCTTTTGCAATGGGGTTTGATATGACCATGAAGGGCCAGAAACGGTCACTGGCAAAAGAGCTTTGCATGTACCAGGTGAAGAACGGCAAAATCGCTTCAGAGCAGTTCTTTATCTGATCAATAAAAAAGCTGCTGTGATACCTCATTGCCTTCGGCAGGGCTGTCATCCGCAGTCAAGTTGTCGTGTGCCTTATGAATTATCTGAACCCGGCGCCGAGCTTAATTGTAAACTAATAATTTATTTTTATGCTGACAATAACCTCGATAAAAGATAAGAAAGAAAAGCTGCTGGGTTTTATCGACCAGAAGGCATTTGACGCTATACTAAGGCTGCCGCCCGAAACTTATTCGGGCAAGGATAGGGAAGAGTTTGAAACGGTGAGGAAAAGAACGCTGGATGATAAAAGAAAATTCCATGCATGTAGGACGCCGGAAGAAATCAAAGAGAAGTTCCTGAGCGATGCCCGTGCCGATGGGCTGAAAAAACAGAGCGGCAAGGCTTTGGAGTATTTAAACCATTTGTCCGCATTGCCCGAAGTGAAAGAAGAATTCATTAGCCTTTGCAAAGAACTGGGCGTGTAGGTGCATGGGAAATCATGATTAGGTCATGAATTTTTTTATGGAGGCCAGTGCCCTGCAGGCAGTTTCTGCTTTCAGGTATGCATCTCCGTTAATGCCCGGTAAAGGTTCTTATCGAAAGGCCATTTAAATTTTAATTTTCACTAATTGCCATTATGCCACACTGCTGTGGATGATCATAAAAAAAACGCGAGGGGCTGCTGCGCCCCTCACGCTCCTGAACAGATCTCTTATATTATCCATTCATCAGTTGCCCGCGATGATCGAACATAAGGCTCTTTCTTTTGAAATCTCCTTTGGCCGCTGTGATATGATAACTCGGCATTTCATTGGGAAGATATTCCTCATAAGTGGATTTTATCTCCCACCGGCCGTACGCGCTTTTTCTGAAGTTGTCTCTTACTGTTGCTGGCAATCCTTCCTTGCCTATCATTTTTTCAGATCCCAGCCAACGCCCTTTCCTGTCGAACCTTGCCTGTAACCGATACCCACCCATATCGAAACTAGCCTTATAACTGCCTACCATGCGCGACCACTCCAGATTTGCAGCGGCTGTGTACCTTGCCTGGAATGCGCTTGTGACCTTGGCGGGTATTTTCGCAAAGGCTGGCGCTGCAATCAGCGCAGCGCTTAACATCATAACAAAAAACTTTTTCATGATACATTGTTTTCGTTAATGAATCTCATTGTCGGTTATACTCCCGAAAAGATCAAGCCAATGAAGGACAAAAATCAAAAAATAGCGTTAAAATCAAGGATCATCCTTGCCATAGTTCGTAAGGAACGAACCATTTTTAATTGAGTAAAATTCTTTGTAAAACAATTTAGGTTTGTGCGGACACGAGCCGACGCGACGGGATATCTACTGTAACGCTATATAAACAAACCGTCTTGATTTCATACAGGTTTGATAAGCAAATCTTTTTCAAACCAAAGCCTGCTAAGTGCATAAAAAGCCCGCATAGATATGCAGGCCAAAGGGCACAATCTTGTTGTACTTTCTCTAAAGCCTCTCAGGCTATTACCATGCCGTGCATTGTTAAAAGGCGTTAAAGAAAATGCCGTGCCCTTTAGCCTCTTGTTAAACCAAACTGTTTTATCTTCGGTCTTAGTTCAGCTACCTCTGTTTTTAGATTTGCCCGTTTTACCGACCTATAGCTCCAAAAAGAAAATTGTTGTACGACAAGAGCCTCTTAAAAGAGGCTTTTAGTTTATATGAAAGCAAATAGCTTTTAGTTAATGCTTATAACCATGCCAGATACTGATCCAATTCACCCGCATGCCATGGATCTGTCTTCACGAACCATTTTTGATTAAAGGGAATTCTTTATAAAATGATTTTGGTTAGTGCGGACATCTGCCGCGGCAAGGAGATGACATCTTTTTAAAAAGATGTCATCTCTTTGGAAAAGAAACAATATTTTTAAACCAACAACCTTACTATGAAAGAAATTACGCTATCCTTCACGCCAGATGAATTAAGAGAACTGGCCAAGCAGCTCCATCTCGCCGGCTACTTTTTAATTACTTGCGATTATGATAACCAGGCCATGGTAGATAATATTATGACCAGGATCTGTGCAACGGGCTTTGCCGAAGCTCCGGAAACCGGAGGCTTCGAGCATGGAGGACCTACCGAGACAATATTCAGAGTTAGTATGGAGGTGGATGAAGAGTGCGAACCGTTAGTGCGGCTGTATGAAGATTATGCTGTAAAGCAATACCTTCCTTATACACTTGCAGACAGAGATTTTTATGAACAGTATGGCAGGATAGAACCTGAAAAAGTTTTTAATGACCCTGCATTGTTTAGCGCCCTTAAGGCTCTTCAAAATAAATATATACAGGAATTTGAAATTTATGGAGCCACTCATTTAAGGCTTGAGGAAAAGAGGTAGTTAATGAGACTGCAGAGTGTGGCTAGAGATGACATCTTTTTAAAAGATGTCATCTCTTTGGAAAACTTTCTTTCAAAAAGATGTCACCTTTAAAAAACCTTATACAGCAACTATGAAAAATAATTTTCTAGCTAATTTTTACAATGGCGGCATCTTTCATGTGTACAATCGTACCAACAACAAAGAACTTCTTTTTAAAACAGATGAAAACAGGCTTTATTTTTTAAAGCAATATGCAAAATACCTGCAACCTTTTTTAGATACTTTTTGCTGGTGCTTGCTCCCAAACCATTTTCATTTTTTAGTTAGAATAAAAACTACGGAAGAAATAAACAACTATCTCAATGGCCTGCCAATCGAAACATTAAAACCAGTAGAAAAAAAGTATTTAAACGATAATACAATTACAGAATTGCTTCTTGAGTTTGAATGGAAAAGATTTCTTACTTCTTATTCAATGGCTTATAATAAACAGCACGAGAGAAAAGGGAATCTCTTTAACAGGCCATTTAAACGTCTGGAGATAAATAAAGAAAATCATTTTACACAAGCCATTGTGTACATACACGCCAACGCGATGAGGCACAAGCTTTGCAAAGATTTTATTACATATCAATGGTCATCATGGCAAAGCATGTTATCGAACCACCCTACACAATTATGCCGCAAGGAAGTGTTGGAGTGGTTTGGCGGGTTACAGCATTTTAAAGATGCGCATAAAAAAATGAGCGAATATTATTATAGCGATGATGTAGCAATTGAGGAAGAGAGATGACATCTTTTAAAAGATGCCATCTCTGCAGTCTTTCCAATCCACACAAACATCATTGCTGTCTCACAATCTGTTATCAGCAAAAAACACAAAAACAAAGGCAAATAACGGTCTAACAGTGCACCGTAACACGCGAACAATAGACAGTAACGGCTAAACAATGCACTGTAACGGTCTAACAATGGACGGTAACGGCTTAACAATGTACTGTAACGGTCTAACAATGGACCGTAACGACCTAACAATGCATTGTAACGCTTAAACAATCGGAAATAACGCGGAAACAATGTCATGTTTTGTGCTTGCAAAGGGCAACAATGTTGCTTGCGATCAATAATAACAGAAAAGCAAAAGCATCAACAAGCAAAACAAATGCATAAGAAAATCAGGCAAAAACATATCATTCAAAAAAATACCAACAAACCATTATTGCATTTTTTTGATTCAACTATTAGTTTTACTTCCGTTAATAAATTTTTTTACACAAAACCGTATCTTATGGATAAAACAAAAGAGGCACGCCTCAGCATGTACGACGCAGTGATCGCTTATTGCAACAACAATCCCGCGCCCGTTGCCAGTATTCCCGCATTTCAATCAGCATTTACGGATTTTCAGACTGCCGTATCAGGCATCCACACCACGGCGCATTTGCAGGCAGATGTGATCACCGGCATTGCAGCAGATAAAAAGCAGATGCGGATCGGCCTTTGCCAGCAGGCTGTTGGTTTATGCGATGTAATTTTTGCACTTGCATCTGCAACAGGCAATAATGAGCTGAAAGGGAAAGCAGATTTCTCCCTGAGCGACCTAAAGCGATTGAAAGGCGAATCGCTGGTTTCTGTTTGCACAAACATTTTTGAAGCTGCCAATGCAAACCTTGCCGGGCTGGCAACGTATGGCATCACGCCGGGCAACATCACCGATTTTCAAAATGCAACAAGTGCCTATGCAGCAAAAATTACTTCTCCACGCAATGCAGTGAGCCAGCGGGCTTCGTATGCAAAAAACGCTCAACAATTTTTTCGTGCAAGCGAACAACATTTTAAAAACGCAGCTCGATAGAACGGTGGGTCAGTTCAGAACAAGCAATGAAGATTTTTATAACACCTATCAGAACAACCGCATTATTGTTGACCCTGGCACTTCAGCAACACAGATTGCCGGAACAATAACAAGCACCGTCAACAACCAACCTGTTTCAGGTGCAACAGTGCAGCTTGTTGGCAACGGCATATCAAACATAACAGATGCAGAAGGCAACTATATTTTGAAATCGGTAGCTATCGGAACACAGTCGATCAAGATCAGCAAAGCAGGCTTTTCAGATGATGTGATTGACAACATCTCAGTTAAACTTGGCAAGACGGTTTCAGTAGATGCAGAGATTAATCCGGTGCCAGCGTAGAAATATTTTTTTAAAATGATATGGTCTGAGGGATAAATAAAAAAGGCGCTTGATATAATATCAAGCGCCTTTTTTTGAATGCAGATAATAGTAGCTGCATTCAAATTTTTTCATCAACTGCTCAACTACATTTATAAAAAACAATTTTCTTCTTCACT
>Ga0207057_1096_pt1 | contig 22679 bp, 18 predicted proteins | sample Alteio_BWMinCont_33_FD_153265 | JGI IMG/M metagenome (GOLD analysis project Ga0207057, IMG submission 153265) | Enriched cells from forest soil in Barre Woods Harvard Forest LTER site, Petersham, Massachusetts, United States -... | ecosystem: Environmental > Terrestrial > Soil > Temperate forest >... | reverse complement strand
GGCTTTTGCGGATGAAATGCAATATGCCGCGGCCCCGAACCTGGCTGAACTGCAAACGCTGAATCTTTTGCCGGAGAAAGAGGTTGCTTCTCTGCGGAGTTAAAACGATAAACCATTTCTTTATCGGTGCCAAGATCAGCGCTGAGCAAATATTGTTCATCAGGAGAAAAAATGACTGAATGCGCATGTGCCTTTTCCTGTCTTGCAGTATCCGCGCTTTTTCCTTCATGCTGAATTATTTCGGCTGCGGGCGCCAACGTGCCATCTACATTAACAGGCAATGCAGAAATATTTCCGCTACTGTAATTGGCTACCATCAGCCATTTGCTATTCTTGCTTTCCGAAACATAACACGGATCAGTGCCGCCAGTGAGTTGTTTATTTAAAAAAGAAAGCTTGCCTGTTGCTTTATCAAATGTATAAGCGCTTACTTCGCCTTCCTGGCTGTTGCCATTTTCATTTACTGCATACAGATATTTTCCGCCGGGAGAAATTGCCAGATAAGACGGGTTTTTTGAAGCGATAGAATCTATCGGTTGTGCATCACCGTTAGTGGCGTTAAAGCGATATACATAAATGCCTTCACTGCTTCCACTGGTGTAAGTGCCGATAAAAAGATAATAATCCTGTGAGAAACTCTGATTTGATATTAATGCAACTGATAAAAGAACAATAAGGCGCATAAATGAAATTGAATGGTAAAGAATGAGTGCAATTTACTGATTGCGGGATATTTTCGAATAATAGCAGAAATGAATATTGCTTATCTTGGATTGATACTTTTTAAATGGTTATAAGTAAATCAATTATTTTATGGAACTAATGCCCATTTTTTTAGATCCTTTATTAAATAAAGAATTCGCCGATCATCCTGGTTGCAATGAATATCTGCAAATGAACGTTGATTTTTTTGAGCGTATTGGCTACAACCCGCCATGGATAGGCTATTATGCGAAAGTGGATAATGAATTTGTAGGAGCTGCAGCTTTTAAAGGCAAGCCTAAAAATAATAAAGTAGAAATTTCTTACGGCACATTTGCAGAACATCGCAATAAAGGGATTGCAACAGAAATCTGCAGGCAGTTGGTATTATTGGCGTTGAAAACTGTACCCGAAGTAATCGTGACTGCAAGAACATTGCCTGAAGAAAATGCATCTGCTCATGTGTTGAGGAAGAATAGTTTTTTTCTTCTCGGAACAATTTGGGATGAAGAAGATGGCAATGTTTGGGAATGGGAATATAAAAAGGATAATGAATGAAATTAAAAAGGCCACGCGCCTTGCGTGGCCTTTCAGCAGTATTATTAACTTTAAATTTCGAAGATTATAATTTTGTTACCATTACATCTTCACTGTACGTTCTCTCGATCGAAAAACTGCGCTCAACAGTTTTTTTGCCTGAAATGATTGCGAATGTAGGGTGGATATCAAATCCTTCCGTTTCTTCTTTGTTCAAATGAATTGTCTTTGAAAAATGAACATCAGAATATTGTTTGCTATAAACCACATCTCCATCATCATTTTTAATAATGAATGTGAAATTTTTAGCTTCGGCATTTTCAAAATTCACTTTGAAAGTAAATGAACTTTCATCGGAGCCGATATATTGAACATCTATCTGAGATTCAGAAATGGTTGCTGTCTTTGCGCTTTTTTCTTTGATTGTGTTTGCGAAGCTGTTGAGCGGGCTGCCTGCAAATAATACTGCTGCTGTTGCTGTGATTGCAATTGTTTTTAAAACTGAATTGCTGTTTACTGTAGATTTCATGAGTGTTGCATTTTAATGTTAAGAAAAAATTATTAAATTATTTTATTCTGGCAGGCAACTGTTGAAGGCGAGCAATGTGCGGGAAGCAATGTGAGAACTTAGAATTTTAATTTTTATTGTTCCTTCGTTTGATGATGTAAAAGTAGTGCGCGTTTAGTTGTTGAGCAAACCATGTTTAAAGTGATTCCATGATGCCAAAATATAGTCAGCCATGCTGAAAGTCAATACAGACAAGTGTTTTAACATTTTATGCGCATGATAGCCAAGTGTTTTTTGCGCGTTGGTTCAGCCTTTAAATAAGATTAAGATATCTGCTAATTAACTCATTTTACACAATGGATAAATAGAAAATGGAAAAAAATTTGTAAAACAGCGTTGTTTTTTTTTTACATTAATAGATATCCTTGAAAGAATTTTTTGTTAGATAGAAGTGCGCGAGATGAAACATAGGTTAATTATTGTTTTTCGAGGCGGAACTCAAATGGCTGCTTTTTATATGATTTCACTTTTTTCCCATTCTGAAATGCCGGTTTCCATCTGCCGCTAATATTTATCACTCGTATCGCTTCCTCGCGCAAGCCACCTTTTTCCGGTCCGCTGATCGCCTGCACATCACTCACGCTGCCATCTTTATCAACAATAAACTGAATAACAACAGTGCCTTGAATCTTCTTTCTAATTGCTTTATCGGGATATTGCAGGTTTTGTGAGAGAAATCTATTCCATGCCGCAGCACCACCAGGATATTCTGATTCAAACTCAACTTTGTATAATGTAGGGCTGTCTTTTGCTTGCTTCAATGCTTTTAATACATCGGTAGAAGTATCTTGCTTTTGCGTTTCCTGAGCTTTGCCTGTGATTGCAAATAATGATAATGCAAGAAAAAAAATCAATTTCATAAATCGGTGTTTTCGGTTATAGATGACTGTTAGCAACTTTATTCCTGAAAATGATTTATGAAGATAAGCAAATGATATAAAAAAGAAAATGCTTTTAAAAGAAGCCGTTAACTACAAATTGTAGCTTTTCCGCTGGTAGTTTTACGATTATTTTTTATGGCATGAATTTTACATGTAAAGAGAGATGACGAACTATTTTAGTTTAATTTTATAAAAAATGCTATATGGAAAATGTAATAAAGGATAATCTAACCGGGACAAATCAGGGAAAACTTTACCCAAATTTGCCTTTGAGATATTTAACCGCTTCTTCCGTTACAGGAGATAAGGTGATAAATGATAAAGGCGAAGACCTTGGCGAAATAATAGAAGTTATGCTGGATCTTTCCACGGGAACTATTGATTATTTCGTGATTGAATTCGGTGGCTTTCTTGGTATTGGAGTGAAATATTTTGCTATCCCATTCCGGCTTTTAAAAGTTGATGCAGACAAAAAGATGTTTGTATTTAATCAATCGAAAGAAGAGCTTGAAAAAGCACCGGGCTTTGATATGGAGCATTGGCCTGATACGAACATCCACTTTGATGAAGCCAACAGTTACTGGAGTTTTATGGGATAAAGCGTTTTTAACAGCAATGCATAACCGAAGATAGTGAAGCGCTCAATAGGATTACTACAGTACAAGAGTGCGACGCAAGAATGTTTAATAGTGTAATAAAGCTGATTACAAAATATTCCTTAAAACTATAATCGCTACGCTGCAGTAAATAACAATGCCTGTTACATCAACCAATGTGGCAACGAAAGGAGCGGATGATGTTGCGGGATCTTGCTTTAATTTTTTTAGTATGATCGGCAACATGGAGCCGATAAAACTGCCCCACATAATCACTCCGATCAGCGCGAAAAAAATGATGGTTGCCATTAATACCCAATGTGGGCCGTAATCTGCGATGTGAAGAAGTTGCCACGACAGGACTCTTATAAAACCTATGCAACCTAATAGCAAGCCAAGTGAAAAGCCCGACATTAATTCGCGGCGCATTACGCGCCACCAATCTTTAATACTGACTTCGCCCAATGCCATTGCCTGGATGATAAGCGATGACGCTTGCGAACCGCTGTTGCCTCCGCTGGAAGTAATAAGCGGAATAAAAATAATCAGGTCGGCAAATTTTAGAAATATTCCGGTTTCCTGATAATGTTGCATTGCAGAAGCTGTGAGCATTTCGCTAAGGAAAAGAGCAATGAGCCAGCCTGCGCGTTTTTGAATCAATCTTATTAATGAGATGTCGAGATATGGTTCATCCAACGCTTCGGCGCCGCCCATTTTCTGAATGTCTTCACTGAATGCTTCCGTTGCAACCCATAGCACGTCATCAATAGTTACGATGCCTAATAATTTATTGCTATTGCTTACAACGGGCAGGGCTACACGATTATTCATTTTAAAAGCTTCGTACGCTTTTTCCTGATCATCGTATGCGTTCAATGCAATCACTCTTCTTTCATCCATTAGCTCGCTCACTTTCTTTGAAGGATGATTTAGAATGAACTCGCGTATTCTTATATCATCGAGGAGTTCACCTTTTTCATTAATGACATAAATCACATCGATTGTCTCGCTGTTCTTGCCAATCTTTCGAATGGTATCCAGCACATCAGCTACCGTATCATTTTCAAAAACATAAACATAATCCGGAGTCATCAAACGGCCAACGCTATTTTCAGGATAGCCAAATAATGAGAGCGTTATTTTTCTTTCTTCAGGCGTTAAAAGTTTTATCCATTCGCGCACAATGCTGCTTGGCAGTTCCTGTAAAAAATCAATCCTGTCATCGGGTGGAAGAGCGTTTAATAATTCAGCAATTTTTGCAGGCGGCAAGTCGCGCATCACACGCTTCTGTGTTGGAAGATCTAATATTTTAAAAGTGCTCGCTGCACGATGTATGCTCAGGTTATCAATGATCTGTTGCTCGTATTCGGGGTATTCATCTACGAGATGCGCAACATCACTGATATTCTGGTCGTCAAGAAATTCTTTGAGCTTAGCGATATCATCGCTTTGCACAATTTCCAGAAACTCATCAAGCATTAAATTATTTTCAAATTCCAGTGACATGCTTCAAATTTACTACTTACTCTTTAGCAAAATCTTTTTTAATGATTTTTGATAATAAAATCAGGTTAAGTATTTGTTATGCCAAAATAAAAACCCCGGCTTTTATGCCGGGGCTTGAATTTATAACCGTCCGCTTTTAATATTTTAATTTCAATTCCACTCTTCTGTTTTGTGCTTTTCCTTTTGCTGTTTTATTGCTTGCAATCGGCTTTGTGTCGCCATAGCCAGCAGATGTGAGCCTGGTTTCATCAATACCGCCTTTTGTTTTCAGATAGTCCAGCACTGCTTTTGCGCGGTTCTCGCTCAGTGTTTGATTTTTTTCCGGCTTGCCTGTGTTATCAGTATTTCCTTCGATATCTAATTTTAAATTCGGATCATCTTTCAAAATTTTTGCTACTTCATTTAAAGGTTTGAAAGATTTAGCCAATAGTTTAGAACTTCCTGTGGTGAAGAAAATATTTTTTGCATCATACATCACTTTCTTAATAATTTCTTCTTTCACCAACGGGCACCCCTGATTTTCTTTTACGCCTGCAACAGTTGGGCATCTGTCTTCTTCATCATTCACACCATCACCATCAGTGTCAGGAATTGGGCAGCCATTGTATTTTGCAACACCAGCAACAGTCGGGCATTTATCTTCTTCATCATTAATCCCATCACCATCTGTATCCGGAATTGGACAACCGTTATATTTAGCAATGCCTTTTTGGTTCGGGCATTTATCATCTTTATCAGGAATGCCGTCTCCATCGGTATCAGGACAGCCCTGAAATTGCGCAAGACCAGCAACATCTGGGCATGCATCCAGACTATCAACAACACCATCGCCATCTCTATCTTTGGGAGGCTCAACAGTTGGCACAACAACAACTTTTGGTGGTGGCGGTGGTTTAGGAGAAGAAATAGTTTCAGTAACTCCTAATGAATAAAAAAGAGTGTTGTCAAGATTGGTTTTATTCAAGCTTGCGCGATAATTCATTTGTAGAAAAACAAAAGTGATGCTACTGAAATTAAATTGAAGGCCACCACCTAATGGAGCATAAGGAGCCCATGTGCCGTCATAACCGCCAACACCGATTCCAGCGGTAATGAATGGATTGAAAAAATGATTATCAGTTAATGCTCTTGCATGCAGTGAGGCTTCAAATTCATTCCCATAGCCCGAGGTGACGCCGTTGATATTTTTTTTAGAGTAGTCTGTGAAAACACCATTGTAGCGAACAGATAAATCAATTCTTTTAGAAAGCCCTTTCCAATACATTATTGAAAACCCCGGATCAAGCGTTGAGATGGATGAGTGGCTGAGAGAAAGCGGTTGAGTGAAATCAGTTAAATTGGCGCTGAAACCAATTAGGCTTCCTTTTTTCGGCGAAGAAAAATCCTGTGGAAAAACAGATATTGCTGTAAGCGAAAAAGACAACAATAATGTTAAGAGTTTTTTTGTCATGAGTTGTGATTTTAAGTGAAGTTTAAGAGGCATTTGCCATTGAATCACGAATGATATAAAATCATTTCGAGGCGCAAAAGTAAGTGCGATTTCAATCAGAATTACTCATGTTTTTGGGTATAATTTCACGGCTCATTAAATAGATCTCGAAAATTTTTTTATGATTTTGCCGTATTTATTCATTGCCGATTCTTTCAATAAAGGCAGAGGTGTATTCACATCCGAAAATATTTCTGCAGGCACGATCATAGAAATATCTCCGGTGATTGTGATGAGCAAAAAAGAACGTGTGATGCTCGATCAAACTTTATTGCACGATTATATTTTTGAATGGGGAAAGAAAAAAAATCAATGCTGTCTTGCATTGGGATATGTGTCGGTTTATAATCATTCTTATCAATCCAATTGCGAGTATGAAATGGATTATGATGAAGAATTGATAAGCATTAAAACGATGCGATACATTAAAGCAGGCGAGGAACTTTCTATCAACTATAACGGCGATTGGGATAATAAAAAAACGCTGTGGTTCGATACTAAATAAAAGAAGAAAAAATTTTTAGCGCCTTGATTTTTTAAGAGCAGGAGAAAATTTAATTGCAGCATTTATTCCGTAACTGTTTAATTGAACATTACCAACACCAACTCCTTTTAAAGGAATTTTTATATAAGGGTCAATCTGTATTGAAAATGCGTTGCTCACACTTGTTTCAAAACCTGCAGACAAATTAACCGTTGAGAACCAGAAATTTTGCGGGGCATTAAAAGATTGATTTATGCGGAACGAACTATAGCCAATATTATTATGACAATAATAAGAGTAGTCCTGCTTTTGCATGAGATATGAAGAAAGGCCGCCATTCACAAAAAAGATGGTATTGCCTTCAATGCTAAAATCATAACGGAGATTAAGTGGGATCTCAAGCATTTTGCATGAACCGTTCACAAAATCAACATGCGCTCCATTCAATATAAAATTTTGTGGCATATGAAAATCTTTGTCATCTACCTGATAATATTTATGCTCAAAAATAAGTCCTGTATTTACAGATAACCGATTCAATAAATAATAACCAAGCGTGATGCCGATGCCACCTCCGAGCCGCGTGTTATCGTAAGCGTGTTTCACTTCCGAAAAATCGGGAGCAAAGGAAACGCCTATCTGAAGAGATCTATTTGTATTGAGAGATTTGTTGTTTGCCTTGTTAAGATCAATAATATGCTGGGCACTTATTTTTGCTGTTTCAGCGCGCAAGGAAGAATCATTAATAACAATAGAAGAATGTTTGACTGATTGCTTTGCTTGCGATGTGGAAGCATATTCAAGATTATTTTCTTCTGTTTGTTTAATAGCAGCATTATTATTATCAAATATTTTTTCTGAATTGGTCGGATGATTCTTCGATGATTTATCAGAAGCAGCTTTTTCGTTGCTATTATCAGAAATATCGCTGTTGTTATTTTTTTGTGAGCTTAGTTTGTCATTAATCGTTCTTTTATTTCTGGAAGAAAAATCATTAATGGGTTTATTATTCGCTGCGTAATTTTTCGCTATTAATAATTTATCAGTATGAGAATTATTTTTTTCACGAGCTGAAGAAACTTCGTTCTCGCTTTTTCCTTCGATATTTTTTTGTGATGAAATATTCTTTTTTGAATCGATGCTAACGTGTTTTTCTTCTTTCGTTTCCTTGGTTAAAGCTGAGCTTGTTTTTTCTTCGGGCAATTTATTTTCTTCAGTTATTTTTTTATCATTAGCTGCTGCGTTTGCATCAGGCGCAACAGCAATTTTGTTTTTTTCATCAGCAGCTATTGCTGGCGTTTCTTTTGAAGAATTACTATTAGTGGATTGTTGTTTGCTGTTGATTGAATAATTTTTTTTGTTGGCTTCGTTGCTGTTCTTTCCAGATTTTAATAAAAAATAACTTGAGCCAACTAATAAAATAATCAGTGAAGTATATGCGAACGGGAATGTAAAACTCCGCGGCGAAGGAACCGATGGTTTTGGCACATTGCCTAATTCTTTGTCCAATCGCTGTTCCAATGCTTCCCACGATGAAGAGTTATTTTCTACTTCATATGCGTCAGCAGCTTTTCGGCTCAGGCGATCCAACTCTTTATCAGAGAGGTTGAACATAAATTTTCTGGTCAGTTTTTTTTAAAAGGATTTTTCTAAGGTTTTCTCTGGCTTTCGACAAATTGGATTTTGATGCTCCAACTGAAATGTTCAATTGCGTAGCTATTTCATCATGCGACATGCCTTCAATAACAAACAAATTGAAAACGGTTCTGTATGCTGGTGATAAATGTCTGATGGCTTCGATAATTTCTTTGTAGGATAGCATGTCAAGACCATTTTCTGAGTGCGCCGCAATATTCTCTGTTTCTTTAGTTAATATTTTATTATTGATCCTTGATGCATTTTTTCTGTAGTGATCGATGCAGGTATTAATAAGAATTCTTTTGAACCAACCTTTCAATGCAACTTCTGTATTCGCATGTCTCGCTTCATCAAATTGCTCTATGTTCTTGAATAATTTTATAAAGCCTTCATTCATTATTTCTTCAGCTTCTTCCGCATGATTTTGATAGCGATAACAAATCTTCATGGCATAATCCTTAAGCAGTTGATACAACTCTTTCTGGCTGCTCCTTTCATTGTTGCGGCAACCCCTGATCATTGCGCTTATTTGGTTACTGCCTGCGATCAAATTTTTTTAAGGTTGTGGTGTATTGAAGCGCAAACTACCTCACACTGCATGGCTATTACGTAAACGAATTGTTAAAGGTTGCTTTTTAGGAAGATTTTAAGATACCATGACAATCAAGGCAGCCCTGCGGCAATGATTGAAATATTTGCATTGGTGTAAACCTGCATTTGAATGCTGTTGTTTTGCGCAAGAAGGCCAATGATTTTTATTTCGTTGAATTTGCCTGAAGAAAAAATATTGTTGGCGAGTTTGGTATTAAGCTTTTCATCAAGCATTTGAAAATTGCTTTTTATTAATGCACCAACATCCAAATAAGATTTGCCCTGAAGATTTTTTTTGATCTTATTATGAAATAAATTTTTCGCTATTTTCAAAGCAAGGTCTTCATCTTCTAATGTATATGTAATGTCGGGCATCGTAAGCGTTTGGTTTGTTGCATCAAGCACTGGCGTGCCGCGGAGATATATCCGGCCCTTGTTGCTTCCCGCAAAATCTATTTTCACTTCTATCTGATGATTCCCAATCCCTTTAATTGATGCTTCCTTAATCACGATTGTTCTCCCTTGCACTTCAAATGCTTTATTGCGCAAAGTATCATTGAGCAATTTGGAAAGAAATTTATATTCATAATCTGCATTGAGATATACTGAAACAGTATTTTTATTTTCGCTTGCATTGAGAGATGGAAAAACGGAAGCATTTGTTGAGTTAGTACTGTCGGATAAAAGTTGCGGCCTGCACGTAACTCCAACAGAAATATTAAAAGTGTCTCTTGAATAATTCAATTTGCCAATGCGGACTATCGAAGGATTAATAGACAGATAGCCATATTTGCTGATGGGCATTTTATTATTTGCCAGCGTAAATGCCTGTTGAAATGTTTTTGAAAAATCCATTCCAGCGATTGTCTCATCCAGCGCAGCACAAAAAGCATTTACGGAAGAACGAACGCTGTCAACCACGAGACCGGTTACATCACTTGAAAATAATGACACGATGCATTTATCAACAGCATGCAGGTTATCAAGCTTCGTGACCGATCTTATTTTATAGTTCTGCAAAAAATAAAGTTGTGAACTAACGTTGATGCCTATCTTACGCATTGGCTCGTTGCCATAACCGCAACTGCCGGAAACCCACGGCGAAACCGGCTTGTTCATTGTGCAAATGCATTTGCTTCCAGAAAGTTGATAGTTGCCGGTGAACTGAACGCCGATTTTATTATTAACACAAGTAATGCTCAAGCCCGATCTTACAAAATGATATTTGTATCTGAAATCGCAGGAAGGCTGTGAGTAATTTGGCCATCCATCTGAATTAAATTCTTTCGGCACAACAGAATCGGCTTTTGCGAAAATCGGAGGCGCATATATTTTCAGCGGAAAATCAATTTCGCTTGCTGGCAATGGCGGAAGCGAATCAGGAAGATGAGGGACAAGTGAAGAAGTTGAAGGTGATGAAATTGCTTTTTTTGTGGAAGAACAGGAAGCTATAAATAGAATTGAAACCGAAAATAACAGGATTTGGAGGCACTTCATTCGATAATGGTATGATTAATTTATCAACGAATTTAGCAAAGCAAGTCGTATAACTCGAGCAAAGAAGTTTTATTATGCTTACTTTATGGGTTTTTATAGAAGCCTGGATTGCCTTTTTTGTATCTCCACTTGCCGTTCATCCGATTTGTTGCTGCCAGGTTCGTGGCTTTTAAATTGCTTTCATATAGTTATAAATATTTGATAATCATTTGTTAATGGCTTTTTCGAGAATAAATTTAGCAATGACAAGTAAATCTATTTTATGCCATCCATGATACTATGTATTGCATAGTACATACTTTAAACCATATCTTTGTTATGTCAATTTGATTAAAAACAAACATTAATTGATTAAAAATAAAAACTTAAAAAAATGAAAAAGAGAATTTTGATTTTCGCTTTGTTGCTGACAGGTATCAGCTACAGCTTTGCCAACACAACCGATGGCATTAATAAAAAAGCAGTTGCATCTTTCAATAAAGATTTTTCAAATGCACGCGACACGAAATGGGAAAGCAAAACCGGGTTTGTTCTTGCAACATTCTCAATCCAGAATGAAGTAATGTTCGCTTATTACTCAACTGACGGCGAGTTGATAGCAGTAGCAAGGAACATTCTTTCTGATAAATTGCCAATCTCAAAATTATTAAGCCTGAAAAAGGATTATGCAGATTATTGGATCACTAATCTTTTTGAAGTGAGCTCTAATGGCGAAACTTCTTATTATGCGTCTATTGAAAACGCAGATGAGAAATTAGTATTGAAATCTTTTGATCAGGGAAGCTGGGATGTGCATTCAAGAGTAGAAAAAAAATAATTTTAGCCGGATTTATTTTAAAAAACAAGCCACCTTTTGAGTGGCTTGTTTTTATTTATTAAGGAGAACAACTAAAATTGAAATAAATGATTCAAAAAAGCATCACGTGGCGCACCAAAAAGAAAGGGCCTTTTGTTAAGGCCTTTTCTTTTTAAAATTACTGTACTAATAATTTGGAGCAAGCTTGCTGACTGTGGATAGGGTCCTTGATAAATACGATATACAATCCTTTTTTCAGGCCGCTGACATTCAAGTTCATCTGATTACTATTAGACAGCGTAATGTTGCTTCTCTGGACGCATGAGCCAGATCCATTTACTAATTCTACAGAGAAATTTCCGGTCAGCATCTGCTGAAATTCTACAGTTGCGGAACTTTTGGCTGGGTTGGGATAAATGTTACATCCTTCAACGCCCTGCGCGTCCGGATTTAGCCACCTTGTCGGGCAATAAGATACATCACCAGCCGCATCAGTCCTTTTAATGCGAAAGCAAAGACTTTGATTGTCCCCCTGCGGGAAAGCACATTGGTATCTATAGGATGTGGTAGCCTGCGATCCCTCGTTCGAAGATGGGGTAACTGCAAGTGTAGAAAATTGATAGCTGTTTTTGCTATACTGTATTTGATAATTTACATTGCTTTGTTCATTAGCGCACTGCCATTGGAGATTAATGTTTCCACCGTTTTTAGTGGCGTTAAAATTTGCGCATTGGCTATTATTAGCCTGGCAGTAATAGTAAGTCAGCCTAAACCTTCCCCAATAATTCGTTAGGATTTGATCATCATAATTCACGCCGCCAGCAAGGGCGATGAGACCTCCCCCAAGCGTATAAGTGAAATTGACTGTTCCCGTGCCATTATAACCGGTCGTATCCGTAGCATAGCTTGAGTCCTTTGCGTTTTTAAATAAACTATCAGGCCCAAAAGTTGTGCTTATGCCCGCCCCTAGAGTAGTAGGCCCGTAGATTTTGTTAAAAACCTGGGTTATAGAACAATGAGGGCCATTTATGCCATTTACTACAATCAGGGAGTCCTCAAATAGAGAGCTGCTTGAACCAATATTTTGTATTACTGTGGTAGTAACGCCTGAGATGGTATCCTGCAATAAAATGCACAGCAGCGTTCCATTTGACGGATCAAACTGGGGGAAGCTGACAGTGGATGATGATGCATTGGTTGTGCTCAAAATCCTGGAATATGATATGGTAGCAGGCGAGGTTCCACCTGAGCATGAACATTGTGCAGAAATGTTTTGACTAGTAAAGAGCAAAAACAAAATGCAGGAAACTGCAAACGGTAAGTAGATTTTTTTCATGAGTTACGGATTTTAACAGGTAAATAAAACACTAAATTATTCTGTAAATACATCAATTGCAAGGCAGTTTTACTAAAATTGAGCTGATAGTAAAAACTGCAATTGCCTTAGTGTTTCTCACTATCGCAATCACTCTGGCTATAAAAATTCAAGGAGAAAAAATTTACAAAATCAATTTAGGAGATAAAAATGATTTTCATTTTATTTTTCGGTTATGCATGACTGTTACACATAATGAAAACATAAATTAATAATGAATGTTGCACTTTGCTAATCTTCATGAATCTTATAATAAGCTCTGTGCAAGCTAATGTTGGAAGCAGGCACAACAACAAGCGGCAATTTTTCAATAATAGTTTCGCTTGAGTCGAGACCGAACGCTTTATCATCTGCGAGCGCTAATTTTTTTATCCCGAAATAACTGTTCAGTATGAATCCATCGCGCACTGAAAATTCATTATCGTGAGAAAGGAATTTTTCGAGTATAACAAATTTAAAATCATCGGCGATATTATGTTTTTTGAGAGAAGGATATCGCGAAGCAATATCAAGCTCTTTATTGCATGTCATTTCATCAACTACTCTGCGAAACATCAGTCCCAATCGTGGCTGCACACGAAACCCAAGCCTGAATTCAACTCTGATCACTTTATCATTTTTTAATTCTTCCACTCCATATTCCATTGTGTATGGCTCATCAGTTCTTTCAATATGTACAAACCAATAAACATCTGCTCGTTTTGGATTGTGGCTGAAAATAGAGTAAATGATTTTTTGCTCGATATGAGTTGGCCTGTTAGCTTTTGTAAGATAGATAAGGTGTGAAGAAAATTTTGGCATCCTTTCGTCCTTGCTTAAGTTTTCAAGCAAAGGAATATATTCCATTAAATTGATGAAGGTTAAAAAACGATTGTTGATTTTTCTTGCGTTGTACCAGATATACATAGTGAAAATCAAACCGAATTCAAACACCAGGAAGAATAGCCGTTTCACAATCTTCACTGCATTCGCTACAAAAAATGAAGACTCAACTGTTAAGAAAACAACGAGTATCGTTACAACTAATGCAAGCGGCAAATGTTTTACATAACGAAGAAAATAGTACATCAATATTGTTGTCATCAACATCGCAATGGTGATTGAAAATCCATAAGCAGCAGTCATTGCTTCAGATGTTCTGAAATACAGCACAACTAAAAAACAACCCAAGCATAAAACCCAATTGATACTTGGTATATAAATTTGCCCGCGCACGTCTGTCGGAAATTTAACCGTGACCTTCGGCCAAAAATTTAAACTGATTGCTTCGTTGATCAGAGTAAATGATCCGCTGATCAATGCCTGGCTTGCAATGATAGATGCTGCTGTTGCAATGAATACGCTCGGTATTAAAAACCAATGTGGCACTATTGCAAAAAAAGGATTGACAGTGCCGATACTATTTTGATGTTGCAATAACACCCATGCGCCTTGCCCAAGATAATTTAGTATAAGAGCTATCTTCACAAACATCCAGCTTATCTGAATATTTTTTCTACCGCAATGACCAAGATCTGAATAAAGCGCTTCTGCACCAGTTGTGCAAAGGAACACAGCACCCAACAACCAAAAACCATTTGGATGAAGCGTAAGCAATTTAATTCCGTAATGGGGGCTGAGTGCTTTAAAAATGTGCGGATAATGTATGATCTGGCTAACGCCGAGCACTGCGAGCATTGTGAACCATACAAGCATGATCGGCCCGAAAGACCCGCCAACTATTTTTGTGCCGAAACGTTGAAAAACAAACAGCAGCAAAATAATCACCAGCACAATTTCAATTACCAGATTATTGCCAGGGACGATCACCGTGCTCATTCCACTTACTTGATTGAGGCCTTCGATTGCCGAAGTAACAGATATGGGCGGTGTAATGATTCCATCTGCAAGTAAAGTGCCCGCGCCAATAATCGCTGGGTAAACTAATTTTTTTCCATATCTGCGTACCAATGCATATAAAGAAAAAACACCACCCTCGCCGTGGTTATCGGCTTGCAGCGTGATGAACACATATTTGAAAGTAGTTTGCAAAGTCAGCGTCCAGAAAATACAGGAGATGGCTCCAAACACAAGTTCTTCGGTTACTTTGCCGCCTTCGTTTAATATAGTTTGAAAAGTGTAGAGCGGCGATGTGCCTATATCTCCATAAATAATCCCGAGAGTAACGATTAATCCTGCTGCAGTAACTTTTTTTAAATGTATGGATGACATAATAAGCGGTGGGTATAGTATTTAATTTGGTTTGCCGTAGTTAACAATTGATTCTTTGTAAAATTATTTTGGCAGCAATAGTTTAAATTTTTCAACCACCAGTAAAACAAGGCTTAATGCGATAGCCCATGCAATAAGTACAATTGCACCGCCTTTAATATTTTCCTTGTTCAAATTCATTGGCGGAAAAGAGCATGAATTGCCAGTTAGAAATGGTGTATAAATTGAAACCTTTAAAGCATCAAGAATTATACCTTGGAGAATTCTGATTGACTAAAGCATTATAAAAGCCAGTGTGGGAAAGGAGTTTATTTGAAAATATTTTTTCATTATGGAAAAATCATTATCAGGAAACCATTCCAAAATGGAAAAATAATTTTCAAAATGAAAAAATTTAAATTGTAATTAAATAAAAAACCCGCTGCATTTACAGCGGGCTTTTTTGTTATTTCAAAACATTCAATGTTTGTTACTTCGCAAACTGTCTTCTTATCACATTCAGTGCGCCACCGGCTTTGAACCATTCAATCTGTGGTTCATTATACGTGTGGTTCACAGTGACATGATCAACAGAACCATCTTTGTGATTTAGCACAACGATTAATGGTTTGCCGGGAGCAAAATCTGTTAAGCCGAGAATGTCAATCGTATCATCTTCCTGCACTTTATCGTAATCTTCTTTATTAGCAAAAGTGAGCGCAAGCATTCCTTGTTTTTTCAAATTCGTTTCATGAATGCGCGCAAAACTTCTTACTAAAATTGCACGAACACCAAGATGACGCGGTTCCATCGCAGCATGTTCGCGTGATGAACCTTCGCCATAATTCTCATCGCCGATAACAATGCTGCCAATGCCTGCTGCTTTGTAAGCTCTCGCTGTTGCAGGCACAGGACCGTATTCTCCGGTCAACGCATTTTTTGCTGAATCCGTTTTTTCATTATAAAAATTCACTGCACCGATCAACATGTTGTTGGAAATATTATCCAAATGTCCGCGGAATTTTAACCATGGGCCAGCCATAGAGATATGATCGGTTGTGCACTTGCCTTTTGCTTTTATTAATAATTTCAAACCTTTCAAATCAGTTCCTTCCCATGAAGAAAATGGAGCGAGCAATTGCAAGCGTTGTGAATCGGGCTTAACAACAACCGATACTTTGCTGCCATCTTTTGCAGGCGCCTGATATCCCGGATCATCAACAGAAAAACCATGCGGCGGCAATTCAACGCCAGTTGGTTCATCAAGCATTACGCTTTCACCTTTTTCATTTTTTAATTTATCAGTAAGCGGATTGAAAGTAAGATCGCCTGCAATCGCAAATGCAGTAACAATTTCCGGCGATGCAACAAATGCATGTGTGCTTGCAAGGCCATCATTTCTTTTCGCAAAATTTCTGTTGAAAGAAGTGATGATAGAATTTTTTCTATTGGGGTCATCAATATGCCTTGCCCATTGTCCGATGCAAGGGCCGCATGCATTAGCAAGAACAATTCCGCCAATCTTATCAAAAGTTTTTAAGAAACCATCTTTCTCAATCGTGAAACGAACCTGCTCACTTCCCGGTGTGATGGTGAATTCTGCTTTTGTTTTTAAGTTCTTATCAATTGCTTGTTGAGCGAGCGAAGCTGATCGGCTGATATCTTCATAAGAAGAATTTGTGCATGAACCGATTAACGCGACTTCTAATTTTTCTGGCCAGTTATTTGCTTTCACTGCATCTGCAAATTTGCTGATCGGCCATGCAAGATCCGGAGTGAATGGTCCATTCACATAAGGCTCCAATTCATTCAAATCAATTTCAATTAACTGATCATAATAAGCCATAGGATTTGCATACACTTCTTCATCCGGTCTTAAATATTTTTTTATTCCATCAGCAAGCGCAGCAACTTCTTCGCGATCTGTTGCTTTTAAATATGCGCTCATTTTCTCATCGTAAGTAAAGATCGAGCAAGTCGCGCCAATCTCTGCGCCCATATTGCAAATCGTTCCTTTGCCAGTTGCGCTCAAGTTGTCTGCGCCATCTCCAAAATATTCTACAATCGCGCCGGTTCCACCTTTCACAGTTAGAATTCCCGCTACTTTTAATATCACATCTTTTGCAGAAGACCATCCACTTAATTTTCCAGTAAGCTTCACGCCAATCAATTTCGGCATTTTCAATTCCCATGGAAGACCAGCCATCACGTCCACTGCATCTGCGCCGCCAACACCAATCGCAACCATTCCTAATCCGCCAGCATTTGGTGTGTGAGAATCTGTGCCAATCATCATGCCACCGGGGAATGCATAATTTTCAAGCACAACCTGATGAATAATCCCAGCACCAGGTTTCCAAAAACCAATTCCATATTTATCAGAGATAGAAGCTAAAAAATCATACACTTCTTTATTAACATCAAGCGCAGTCGCAAGGTCAGAAACTGCGCCAGTCTTGGCTTGTATCAAATGATCGCAATGAACCGTAGAAGGCACTGCGACTGTTGCGCGGCCGCAAGTCATGAATTGCAGCAAAGCCATTTGCGCCGTTGCATCTTGCATCGCAACGCGGTCTGGCGCAAAGTCAACATAATCTTTGCCTCTTTCATAAGGCCTTGTTGGCGGTTCGAATAAATGCGAGTACAATATTTTTTCAGCAAGCGTTAATGGGTGTCCGACTAATTTCCGCGCCGCATCAACTTTTGCGGGCATTTCTGAATACAATTTTTTGATGAGGTCTAAATCAAAAACCATAGTGAATTTATTTTAGAGTTATTGGGATAGAATCCTTTCGACTAGCTCCGGCCTTTAGGCCGGAGATGCGAATTTACCTAAAAATGCGTTATCTAACTAAACACAAACGTTTCCGGTTCTTCTAATTTTGTTTAAATTTGTGGTATGTACAAACTAAAACACTTTATCGAATGGCATGCTTACGGTGTGTGCACCGCGATCGGCGAAAGGCTTGGCATCGCCACTTCGCGCATCCGCACATGGTTTGTTTACATTTCATTTCTCACGCTCGGCTCTCCGCTCATTATTTATTTTGTCCTCGCATTCTGGATGAATATTAAAAGATATATTCTTTCTGCGAAAAGAAATCCTGTTAAATATCTGTAATGGCTCAATGTGAAAATTTCTCAATGGCTCAATTGAGGAATTGCTTCATTTTCAAATTTATTATGATACCAGCATCGGTTTTCATGGCATCATCGTTGAGTCGCAATCCGTTCATTGGTTGTGCTACTATTGAGTTTCAGGCTGCGGATGGATCTTCAAAATTAATTTCATAATCGCTGTTGCAAGACCAGTCAGGTTTTCAAAACCTGACTGGTCTGGTAACAACATGATATTTCGGATCGAGATGCCTGCCTACGCAGGCATGACAGCAACTCTCTAATTAACTTTAAAATTCTTCAGTTTAAAATTCATCACGCTCTCGCCGTCATTCCCGCGTATGCGGGAATCTGGTGTTGCAATTTTTGAATCACTAATAAAAAATTAATCTCCACAAACTATCAAAAAGATGTTTTAGGAAGTTCTGTGAGTTTGAAATAATTAATAAAGCGATTTTTAATAGCTCGTTTTGTCAAATTGCAAAACAAATAAGTTACTGCAGGTAAAATAAAAAGCATTGTTGCTTCTCCTATTATGCCATTTTTATCTGTTTGAATTTTTCTTGTTGCAATAAATATTATTATCGTCGTAATTGGCAGAATTAAAATTAAGAACGGAAATATCCAATTGGGCGTAACAGTAAACTTTATCACTGTCCCAATTTTGTCTGATATTATTTGGCCATTTAAATAAGAGACACTGCCATGCGGTCTGAAGTAAACCAACTGCCATTTGGGTGTTAATTCGAATTCATTTTCAGAAATAAATCCACCAGTTAGATTAGTTGAAAAATCCCAAAACCTTCCAGTCTTTGCTAGCAATTCTTTAAGGTCATTCTTAAAATCCTCAATTGACTTTGTGCTGTAATAAGAATAATTTTCTTTCCATATCTGTTTTGGTACAAGGTTCATATTTTTATTGCCTTTATTTTTACTCAATGACTGCTTTTCTCAACTTCACCAACTTCTCCAGCAAACCTTCAAGCAAATCTAATTTCAGCATATTCGCTCCATCGCTTTTTGCAACAGCAGGATTGGGATGTGTTTCAATAAATAATCCATCCGCGCCAGTTGCGATTGCAGCTTTTGCAATCGTGCCGATAAGTTGCGGATTGCCGCCAGTCACGCCACTTGTCTGATTCGGCTGTTGCAATGAATGCGTGCAATCCATAACTACAGGTACATTATGCTCCTGCATCCATGGAATGTTGCGATAATCCACCACCAAATCCTGATAGCCAAATGTTGTTCCGCGTTCAGTCAATATTATTTTATCATTACCAGCTTTGCGAATTTTTTCAACAGCAAATTTCATTGCAGGTCCGCTGAGGAATTGTCCTTTTTTTACATTCACTATTTTGTTTGTTTCCGCAGCAGCGATTAATAAATCTGTTTGTCTGCAAAGAAAAGCTGGTATCTGTAAAACATCAACAAACTTTGCTGCAGGTGCAGCTTCATCGTGCGCATGAATATCTGAAATAGTCGGCAGTTTATATTTCTCACCAACTTTTTTTACAAGCACAAGTGCATTATCATCACCAATTCCTGTGAATGAAGATGAACTTGTGCGATTTGCTTTTCTGTATGATGCTTTGAAGATATAAGGAACGCCAAGCTTTTTGCAAATAGTAGAAACTTTATCAGCTACTTCCATTATTAATTCTTCGCTTTCAACAACGCAAGGGCCAGCGATGAGAAAGAAATTTTTCTCATCGTATTGTTGCGCTGCAAAAATATCTGTAAGGAATTTTTTCATAGCGCGAAGATAAGAAGAGTTGATAGTTCATTGTTAATGGTTCATAGCGGAGAGTGCTCCATGAACCATCAACTATTAGCTATGAACTTTTTCATTACGTTTGCAACTCGAACCCCAACTTTATGATCAAAGAAAAAATCCTCGTCATCGGCGCATCGGGACAAATAGGAGTGGAGCTAACACTTGCACTTAGAAAAATTTACGGCAATGCAAATGTTGTTGCATCAGATTTGCGCGAAGAAAATGATTTGCTAAAAGGAACCGGTCCTTATGTTTCACTGGATGTAATGAATAAAGAAATGTTGCATGTGCAAGTGATACGGCAGAATATCACACAGATATATTTACTCGCTGCAATTCTTTCTGCAACAGGTGAAAAAAATCCCGCGCTTGCGTGGCATTTGAATATGCAGGGATTATTAAATGTGCTTGATATCGCACGTGAAGAAAAATTACAAAAAGTATATTGGCCAAGCAGTATCGCAGTGTTTGGCCCAACTTCTCCGAAAAAGAATTGCCCTCAGCAAACCATTATTGAACCGATAACAGTTTATGGTATCAGCAAATATGCAGGCGAGTTCTGGTGCAATTATTTTCATCATCGGTTTGGCGTTGACGTTAGGAGCATCCGTTATCCGGGATTGATTAGTTATAAATCTGCACCCGGCGGTGGAACTACTGATTATGCCATCGAAATTTTTCATGATGCGTTAGAGGATAAGCATTACAAATGTTTTTTGCGTGAAGACACTTATTTGCCGATGATGTATATGCCCGATGCAATCAATGCAACAATTAATCTGATGGAAGCGCCAGCAGATAAAATTTCTATCCGCACTTCTTATAATGTTTCTGCAATTAGTTTTTCTCCAAAAGAAATTGCTGCTGAAATAAAAAAACATATCCCTGAATTCGCCATTGAATATTCTCCTGATTACCGGCAAGCAATTGCAGACAGTTGGCCGCAAAGCATTGATGATTCTGTTGCCCGCAATGATTGGGGTTGGAAGCATGAATATGATTTGAGTAGAATGACTGCTGATATGTTTGCGAATCTCAAATAATAATATTCACCATTCTATAATAAAGATGCAATTTTAAAGGAAGAACAAAATCAAAAAACTGTATTTCACTTGAGAGCAGCCAACCTTTTCCAAAGCTTATACAACCTTTTAAAATTTATCTTCGATTTGAAGCTTTGGAAAAGCTAGTATACGTTGAGTGTTTCAAATGTCATCTCTTCGTCAAACAAGGATTAATTAACCTACTATTTTGATAGAGTATTTGGTCAACAGCTTTTTTGTGATGAAATTGGCACCTTGAAATTTTAATACATATTAATAATGAGAAAATTATTTTTAGCAGCAGGTTTCATGATAACAGGCTTTATTTCAACAGCGCAAAATAAAAATTTGCAAAATGGTTTGTGGAGAGCTGTGCTTCAAAGACCAGATAGCAATGAAATTATTTTCAATTTTGAGACGAAAGATAGCGCAGGAAAAAAAATAATTTATATACATAATGCTTCCGAAAGATTATTGGTTGATGATATTTCTGTAAAAGGCGATTCCGTTTTTATAACACTTCCATTTTTTGAATCGCAGCTTCATGCAGCGATTATTAATAATAACGAATTGAAAGGAGTGTGGCTGAAAAGGCTTGTTGACAAATATCAGGTTCTCCCTTTTGCTGCTTTTTATAATCAGCCTTTCCGTTTTCAATCTTCCGGAAACCGAACGACAGCAAATGTTTCAGGCAGGTGGTCAGTGAGGTTTTTAAAAGCTGCCAAATATGAAGATCTTTCTGTTGGTGAGTTTGTGCAAAAAGGCAATTATGTTACCGGGACTTTTTTAAATCAAACCGGTGATTATCGTTTTTTGGAAGGCATCGTGGACGGTGATTCGTTAAGGCTTTCTACTTTTGATGGAGGCCATGCTTTTTTATTCACTGCAAAAATTAATGGTGATAGCATTTCAGGCGGACAATATTTTTCTGGCCCAACTTTTCATCTTGACTGGATTGCAAAAAAAGATGCAAACGCACAATTGCCAGATGAATTTAGTCTGACGAAAATGAAACAAGGCCAATCGAAATTAAATTTTTCGTTCAAAGATATTGATGGAAAAAAAGTTTCCATTAATGATGCACGATTTAAAAATAAAGTGGTGCTCATACAAATCATGGGATCTTGGTGCCCGAACTGTATGGATGAAACGCCGTTCCTGAGCGGGTTGTATAATAAGTATAAAAATAAAGGTGTTGAAGTAATTGGATTGGCTTACGAACGAAGCACCGATTTTGCAAGATCGCAAAAAAGCCTGCGCAGTTTTCAAAAAAGATTTGATGTAAAATATACTTTGCTTATAACAGGAGTTTCAGTGAATGATTCACTTCGCTCAGAAAAAACATTACCGCAATTAGAAAAGATCGAAGGATTTCCCACAACTATTTTTATTAATAAAAAAGGCCAGGTAGAAAAAATACATACTGGCTTCAATGGCCCTGGAACTGGCGAGCATTACGAAGAACAGAAAAAAGAATTTTATGAAATTGTTGATGGGTTGCTGGTGAAATAGAGAAGCTGTGAGCGTTTAGCAGCGAGCTGCGAGCAAGCAAAACTCTGAAGACAAAATGATTTATAATTCTTTCGCGATTTGTCATGCCGATACTTCGTCACCTCAGCACAAGCCGCGGAGACATCTTAGAGATTTTCAAAATGATGTTGCTGCCGTTTGTGAACCACCGCCCAATAGAATTCCAACAGTACAAGTGTGCGACGCAAGGATGCTGAATAGAATTCCTGTCGCCTGTTACATAAAAATAAATCTCTAATACGAAGCACGTGATTTGTTATTTCGTAACTTGACCCACTAAACTATTGCACATGTCAACTCGCCGCACTTTCCTCAAGCAAGCTTCATTAGCAACCACCGGATTAATGATCAGCAAAAATAAT
>Ga0207057_1082_pt2 | contig 22785 bp, 20 predicted proteins | sample Alteio_BWMinCont_33_FD_153265 | JGI IMG/M metagenome (GOLD analysis project Ga0207057, IMG submission 153265) | Enriched cells from forest soil in Barre Woods Harvard Forest LTER site, Petersham, Massachusetts, United States -... | ecosystem: Environmental > Terrestrial > Soil > Temperate forest >... | reverse complement strand
ACCGGTCCAGTTTTCCTGGTTGGCGTGGATGATGGGGGGATTTCACTGGGCGCGAGTCTGGCACTTCGCGATCATGTGGGCGATGCTGGCCTTTGTTTTCGGGCACCTGGTGATGGTGATGCTACACGGCTGGAATAATTTTGTGTCGATGCTGACGGGATGGAAAAAGGATCCGGAATACCCGGTTGAGTAGGCGCGGTGATAGCGGTGAATTTCAGTTGCGGTGATGGGGATGCCGGAAACGACACTTTCGCTGGAAGAGCCAGGCGGAACAGTAAATGAAGAGTCACTGATCCGGCGAATCCGGGAGGGTGAGCACGAGCTTTTTTACGAACTCATCCGGCCGTACGAAAGGCGGGTGTATGCGGCGGCGTTGGCGATCCTGAGGAATGAAGCCGACGCTGAAGATGCGGCCCAGGAGGCAATGCTCAAGGCGTTCAAGCACATTCGGCAATTTCGGTTCGAATCGCGTTTCAGTACGTGGCTGATCCAGATTGCGGTGAACGAAGCGCGCATGCGCAGAAGGAAACAGCAGGCGGTGGTGATGGAACCGATGGTGGACCAGCGAGACGAGGAGGGTCAGTACACACCGCGCGATTTTGCTGATTGGAGGGAGATTCCGTCGGAGGCACTGGAGCGGGCCGAGGTCCGGCAAAATCTGGCAAAGGCGCTGAATTCGCTGGGGCAGAAGTATCGGGAAGTCTTTATCTTGCGGGACATGCAGCAATTGAGCATTGAGGATACGGCCAAGGCTCTGGGCATCTCGGTGCCATCGGTGAAGACGAGGCTTCTGCGAGCCAGGTTGATGCTGCGTGATCTGCTGGCCCCCGGGCTGGGTGGAAGCTGGAGCAAGGCGCTGTCTTTTGCGAAGGGGAACAAGCCATGGTAGTCCAGTGTGCCGACGTATGGCGGGAGGTGTCCAATTTCCTCGACGGCGAGGTCGATCCAGGAATGCGCACAGCCATGGAGGAACACTTCCGGGGATGCAGACAATGCACGACGGTGTTGGACGGCACAAGAAACGTCATCCAACTCTATGGCGACGAGCGCATGCTGGAAGTTCCACTGGGATACAGCCAGCGGCTGCATCGCAGGCTGGAAGCAGGTATGCCGCGGCGCCGAGGCAACGCCTTCGGATGGATGATAGCCTTCGGCTTCGCGACTTTGATGCTGCTCAGTTTCGAGGTGGGAAATGTGACGGGCTGGGGCCGCAGTGACCTGCGATCGGACATGGCACGTTCCGGAATTCACATTCCGGCTGACCTGTCGGTGGTGGCGGTCAGCGACGGCAAAGTATTTCACCTGCCGGGATGCAAATTCATTCACGACAAAGACAAACTGCAGACCATGACAGCCGGCCAAGCTTTGCAGCAAGGTTATGCGCCCTGCGTTCGCTGCCTTAAGAAATATCTAAGTGAGGGCAAGATTCCCGGGCAGAATGTGACCCAGAGCGCTCGGTTGGAACAAGAGGACCCCGAGTAAAAAGTATTGGGGCAGCTTGACCTGTGCACCTTGTCGTCGCTACCCCGAAAACCCCATGCGAGGCTGGCCTCGACTATTGTTTAGGGGCAGCCGCGTCGTCTTTCTTCATCGTGTCCTTCTTGGTTGTGTCCTTTTTCATCGTGTCCGGTTTCATGTTGTCCTTGGTCGTGCTGTCTTTCTTCGTGCTGGTGTGCTTCACTTTGGCGGATTGCTGCGTACCTTTGGGGGTCTTGGGTGAAGCGGGAGTGCTCTGCTTCATGTTGTCTTTACTGACGTCAGGGCTGGTTTGGGCGAACGCGGTGAGGGAAACCGCCAGAAAGCACATGACGATGAATCTAACAATTAGTTTCTTCATATTTCCTCCTAAAATGAGTTGGAATTGGACTGTACCCACACTACTCGAGTCTGTATGGGATTTACCGATGGCTGTAAAGTTACAGCGCACCACGAAAAACTTCAACCACTTATGTGAAATGAGACACGCCTCCCCAAAGGCGCGAAAGGGACAAAAACTCTATTCTGCACATGGACCCATCGCCTCACAAGCCTTCGATGATCTCTTGCAGTTGGCGGGCAATTGCCTTGGGGTCGGTCGCCTGGAATTGAACAGGTGCGCCCAGTTTGACGCGAACTTCACCGGGCCAGGCAAACTTCCTTCCCGCCTGTTTGACTTCGAATAATCCGTCAATTCGCGCGGGGATTACGGGGATCCCTAAATTGAGTACCAACAGTCCAACGCCGGCGCGGAATGGGCGGACTTTGCCGTCGACAGTGTGATGCCCCTCGGGGAAAACCAGGATGCTGTAGCCGCGGTCGACGCATTCACCGGCATACGCGAAGCTCTCGCGGAAGCCAGCCTCGCGCGGTAAAGGAAACAAGTTGAGCAGGGAGACGCCCAGGATCCATTTGATACGATCGCAGGTTCGGGCGAGGAAATTTCGGCCGGCGGGCGGAGTACGCAGAATTTCGAGCGCTTCACCGCCGGTGGCAATGGCCAATTTATGGCCGAACCGGGCAGGCAACGCGGTTAGCACAAAGCCGGGATCAACGTCGCCGATGTGATTGCAAATCACGAGCACCGGGCCGCGAACGCCGAGCAAGTTTTCCCGGCCTTCGATGTGTGGCCATCCCAGGAAAAAGACCGCCGGACGCAGCAAAAGATAGTGCACTGCGGGGCGAATCCATGTGACCGGCCATCGCAGCGCCCAGCGCGGATAATGAAACTGCGCGCGGGGAGCGATCTCGCCCCGAAGCATGCGATGGAGGTCATCAACCGTTTTCAGGGCAGCGAAGCGAGTCTCGCTGAAATCGGCCTGAAAGCGGTCTTCGAGGGCACTGAGCAGTTCCACGCGATCTAATGAACTGAGGTTCAGGTCGGCCTCAAGATCAGCCTTTGCTGAAGGATTGGCGCGAGTACGGCCGGTGATCCGGCTGATCAGTTCGGCCACGGGACTTGAAACTATTCCCTGGTCGGACTGTTGCGTTTGCACGGTTTGCTGAACCAGATTTCTGCGAGGTTTCTGCGTGGAGGTGCGCGGAAAGTCATCGTCAGGCCAGACAAACCAGGTCCGCATGCGCTGGTACTCGGCGAGCGATTGGTTGGCGGCTGCGACCACTGCTTCCGGATGGTGTTCTCCGGGCCGCAGCACCAGCACTGCGCAGGGTTCAGCATTTCCCTGACGAGGCAAGGCGACAACCAGCGCATCTTTGACTCCGGGCTGCCGTCGCAGCGCGGCTTCCAGGTCTTCGGGATAGACATTCATACCGGCAGGCGTGACGATGACTTCTTTCTTTCGACCTTTGAAATAGAGGTTGCCGGCAGAGTCGAGTTCTCCGACGTCACCCGTGTGATACCAGCCCTGCTCGTCACACACGGGTTGTGGCACGTTACCATCCCAATAGCCAGCGGTGACACCGCCGCCGCGCACCAGAATCTCACCATCTTCAGCGAGTCTGACTTCGCGTCCGTTCAGCACCTTGCCAATGGATCCTTTCCCGAGGCGGAAAGGGTGATTGACGCTAATGATCGAAGTAGTCTCGGTGAGGCCGTAGCCCTGAATCACCGCATAACCTAATCGGTCCCAGAATTCCTCGGTAGCGCCGTCGAGGGCTGCGCCCCCGGAAATGTAAGCCCAGAATTTCCAGCCGAACTGGCGGCGGATGTGGCGAAAGATCCACCAGCGGCGGAGGAAGTGTTTGCCTTGAGACCTGCGGAATGCCGTTTGAAACTGCTGGTCGAGATGGTCTTCGGAAAGATCGCGTTCGATTTTCTCTTTGAGCGATTGCAAGACGCGGGGGACGGTGACCAGAACCGAAACGCGTTCACGGCGAATGGTGCGCATCACATCGGAGGGGTTGAGTGTCTCCTGAAAAACGACGGTGCCGCCTAATAAGGGAGGAAGGAACATGCCAAGAAATTGTCCGAAGACATGGCTCAACGGAAGCAGATTGAGGAAGCGGAGGGGATGGACAAAGCGTTCGTATTTGAGGTAGTTGCGAATCTCGGCTTCCAGGGGCGCGAGATTCGCCAGCACATTACCGTGGGTAATGACAACGCCTTTGGGTTCGGCGGTGGTACCAGAGGTAAAGACGATCTCCAGATTGTCAGCGGGAGCGAGTTCGGCGGATGGGTAGGGCGCAGACGATCGTGGAGAAAGAATTTCGGACAAGTCTTCCAAGGTGAGCGTGGGGAGCGACTGCTCTTCGTGTGGGCGCGAAGCAACGAGGAGCTTGGCGTTGACCTGTTGCTGAACGCGGTGAAAAAAATCACGCGTGGCGATGTCGTCGAGTGGAACGACGACCGCGCCGCGAAGCGCGCAGCCCCAGAAAGCCGCAACCCATTCGGCGGAATTCGGTCCCCAGAGGAAAACGCGATCACTCTTGCCGATGCCGCGTGCGTCCAGTTCGCAGGCGAAACGAAAGGCGGTTTCCGCGACTTGCCCGTAGGACCAGCGCTGGGTGCGGTATCCGTGAGGCTGAACGTATGCAGCCTCCGGCGCCAGGCTGAGAAAATGCGACACATAGTCGGCCAGCGCACGGATCTCCATGCCAGAAAGGGTAGCTCATTCGCCCCGCCTCGCGCCCGAACGCAGGAGACGTTCCGAATAAGGGGCATGTTCTGGATGGAAAATCAAGGCCAAGCTTGGCAAGTTCCAAGGTAGGAAAATCTTTTCCTATGTGAACACAGTTTCAATGTTGCTCTCGGGTGCTGAGTCCGCTGCATGTACCCGGAAGACCCTATAAATGGCACTATGGTGCTAGAGAGATTTTTCAAGCCCAACTTCTCTTTCGGCTCACACCTGAGCTAAATGCTTTTCCTGGCACGAGTTCTGACGCTTCGGCTGCACGTGGGCCAAAACGCTTGCGGCGGAAGCCCTTTGTGGACGGTAGTGGCATCGCGATTGCCCGTAATCTCCCCAAGTGGTGAAAACTTAGTGGAGGGGATTCTGTTTATTTTATTGCCATCGCCGCAGTCCCGCTGGAAATCATTCGCGACTGGCTGGAGCGTGCAGGCACTCTCGCTGCTGTGCCTTCTCTTTGTGGGCGTGCGATTTCACCAGAACCCGATCCGACTTGACAGCTATCGCGTGACCAGGCTGGTGTCTTATGAGCCCCTCGTGGCAGCCGAGAGTCAGCCGGTTAAGGCGCCAGCGTTGGCCCGGCCCAAGCCGCCCGTGGATCGCAAGCCGGCGCTGGAAAGCAAGCCGGTATTGGAGAGCAAAACCTCGCTGCCCACTCTGCTAGTCACGCCGCAGGTAAGACGGGTAGTTCAACACACATCAACATCAGAGCCTGAACCCGCGGCGCCAGCATTAAAACTCGAAAGTAAGATGCCCGTGATGCCGCCCGCCGCGACGTCTCAGGTGGTGGCCGTAGGCACCTTCTCCCATGACAGCCCGGTTACAGCGCCGGTCGCGAAGTTAGCCTCATCGGTGCAGTCTGGAAGTTTTGGGGATGGCGCCAGCGGCGCATCTGGCCATGGCCGCGGAATGGGCGCGGGAAATTCCAACGTAGTGATGAGTTCCGGTTTTGGCAACGGAGCGATAGAAGCCTTCAGCAGCGCCAGCCTTCGCCCCAAAACAGGGTCTCACCAGTCAAGCAACGCCGGAGCCAACGCGCCCGTCGAAATCACTTTCAAACCCAAACCCAACTACACGGATGAGGGCCGGAAACAGAAGATCAACGGAGAAGTTCGTCTGGAAGTGCTGTTCAAGTCTGACGGGCGAGTACACGTAGTGAAAGTCTTGCAAGGGCTCGGGTACGGGCTGGATGAACAGGCTGTGAAGGCGGCTGAGCAGATCAAATTCACCCCGGCGTTGCATGAGGGCCAGGCGGTTGATTCGACTGCCCTGGTCCGGATCATTTTTGAACTTATTTCATGAGGAGCGCTATGCGCAGTTTCAGATCAATCGTTTGTTCGTTGCTTCTAGCTTCGATGGCGGCCGTTGCGGCCGAAAACAAAGGGTCTGCTCCCGTTTCCTTCGACCAAACGGTCGATCGAGTGGTGGAGCGGGAACACAAGTTTGTTGAGACCCTGAAGCGAATGCACCCTCTGGCCGAAACCTATATCCAGAATCTTCGTGAGGACAGCGATCACAACGTCGAACCGGTCAATGACCAGTATTTCCTGGGGCGGATTGACCTGAATGGTGGCCCCCGGGATTCCGTGTTCCAAAAGCAGCACAAGGGATTCGTGCATCACCTTCTGAATCCTTTCTCCGCCGCACTCTCGTACAGATTCTTGCCGCAGGGCTTCGCGCAGATGGTGATGCTCGACCCAGACTTTCAGAAGAATAATTACCGTTTCACTTTTGTGCGGCGCGAGTTCCTTGGCGAAGCACGCTGCATCGTGATCGATGTCCAACCAAAAGAAAAAGGGCCAAAGGGGCTGTTTACCGGAAGAATCTGGGTAGAAGACCGCGACTTCAATATTGTCCGCTTCAACGGGACCTATTCCGGCCATTCCGACTACACCTACTACCTGCACTTCGACAGCTGGCGCTTTAATCTGCAGAGCGATGTGTGGCTACCTTCTTACGTTTACGTCGAAGAGTCGGGGACCCAGCACAGCAAAGCTCTATACCACGATTTGTACCTCAAGGCGCAAACGCGTTTGTGGGCATACGATCCGGAACAATTGAATCGCGAGGAAGAGTTTACGCAAATCAAGATTGAAAGCACGGTGGATGACCATCCCGTCGCAAAAGACACCAGTCCCGTCGAAGCCCAGCGCATGTGGGAACGGATGGCGGAGGACAACGCGGTAGATCATCTGCAAAAGATCGGCCTGCTGGCGCCTCCGGGCGATGTGGACAAGGTTTTGCAGACCGTGATTAACAACCTCATCATCACCAACAAACTGGAGATCGAGCCGGATGTGCGCTGCCGCGTGTTGCTGACTCTACCGCTGGAGTCTTTCACCATCGGGCACACCATCGTAATCAGTCGCGGTCTGCTGGATGTCCTGCCGGATGAAGCGTCTCTGGCGATGATCGTTGCGGACGAGCTCGCCAATATCGCACTGGGTCACCACGTCGATACCAGGCTCGCCTTCAACGATCGCTTCTTCTTTGCCGACAGCGACGCCTTCCAGCGGCTCCATTTCGAGCGCAGCGCTGCGGACGAAGCAGCCGCTGACAACAAAGCGATGGAATTGCTGGCGAACTCTCCGTACAAGGATAAGCTGGGCAATGCCGGGCTTTTCTTGAAAGCATTGCACGATCGTGCACCTGCACTCACCAACTTGATCAGTCCGCGGCTGGGAAACAGAATGGCCGGTGGCAATACCATGCGAATGGCGGCACTTTTCACGTCAGCGCCAACCTTGGAGAAGCAGCGCCTCGATCAGGTTGCCGCGCTTCCGATCGGCAGCAGGGTCAAACTGGATCCATGGAGCAATCAGGTGACAATGATGAACGCGAATCCGGTCGCACTTGTGTCCCCGAGGGAGAAACTGCCGTTCGAAGTCACTCCATTCTTCCCCTTTCTGACGTATAGCCAGGCTGATCGAAAACTTGTTGCCCAGGGCGCGGTAAATCCCTGATTCAATGATCCGATAACGTTGCATTTTCCTCCCCTTGGCTGTTCGAACCCCGAAAGCCATTTCCTGAACCCGTACTGCTGATCGGAAAGGACTTAATGAGAAACACGCTGTGGACCGCCGGGAAGCTCTGCTTTTTCGCGCTGGTGATGATTGCGACCACTCTGGCCCAAAGGCTGCAATCAGGGCCGTCCCCTGCCGTAGCCGGGCCGGCTTACGATGTGAGTGTCGGTTATACCTATCTCTCAATGCCGATTGCCTCGGCCGGGCGCACGGGCCTCAACGGTCTCGACTCCAGTGCAAGCGTGGCTCTAAGCCCGCGCTGGGGGGCGACTCTAGACTCCAGCTATCTCCGCACTTCCAACGTGCTCAGCACTCCGCACCAAGGCTACATGGCAAGTCTTCAGGCTGGTCCGGTGTTCTATCCCTTTGAACGCCGAAATACCCAAGTGTTCCTTCGCGCCCTGGCGGGTGCGGCTGTGGTAGATGGGGCCGTGCCGGTCAGCGACACTTCTTACTTTCACGGATGGTTGGTACGGCCTGCCTATACGGCTGGCGCGGGAATCGAGCGATCGGTCTCGGCGAATCTGGCGGTCCGCATCAATGGGGACTACCTGCGTACGACGTTCTATGACGGAGCAGGGGCAACACAGGCCCAGAACAACCTGCGAATGACCGTGAGCTTCGTCTTCCGCCTCAAAGAACATCAACGCAGATATAGCTCACAACTGCGGTAACGGTCGGCCAGGCTCTCGCCGCGATCGACAGTCCTCCATGCCAACCTCTGTAAACGTCCAGCGGCCCAATGCCTGCGGCTAAAGCGGGTCTCGCACTGTGCGCGATCGAGTGCCCGAAGGAATGCCCGGATACTGACGTTCCGCAAGTAACCTTCTGAGCACTCCACATCAAGGCTATGTGCTCAGTCTTCAGGGCGGTCCAGTATTCTCGCTGATTCAGCGGAGAAATACGCGAGTGTTCATTCGCGGACTCGCCGGTGGCGGGCTGGTTGACGGGGCTGTGCCAGTCAGCGATACGTCCTATTTTCACGGATGGTTGCTGCGGCCTGCTTATACATTTGGCGGAGGAGTCGAGCGCTCTATTTCGGAGCAGCTAGCCGTACGCGTCAACGGAGACTATATGCGCACGACATTCTTTGACGCCGCCGGCACCACACAGGCGCAAAACAATCTACGGCTAACCGTGAGCTTCGTGTTTCGCTTGAAGCAGCATCCGCGCAGATATAGCGAGCAAGTACGGTGATGGGTGTGTTAGTCCCCCGTCCGATCCCACGCTAAGGTGAAGGCACAAGAGCCTGGCATTAGGGCTCGCCTCAGGACGGCAATTTCCCGCGGACTCGTGAAGAACAACCTGAAGGATGCGAAAGGGTTCGAGATCGTCAGCATCGAACGCGATCCCGGCCTCACCTTCATCGAACTCTAACTCTGTGGCTCCCCACCCACAAGACTTCAAGTTCCCTCTTCCCGGTTCCGTGGTGGGAATCTAAAAAGAGGAAACTCAATGAAGAAGTGTAACAAGCTGGTTTCACTGCTGTTCCTATTCCTTTTCTGTCTCCCGGTGTTCGCATTGCGACACGAGGACCTGAAGGGATTCCAACGTAAATGGATCACCGTTATGACGAAGGATGGTAAGAAGAGAACCATCCACGTGATCGTTCCGCCGAAAGGTTGGAAGCCGGTCAGTGACAAGTGCAAGAAAAAGAAACAGCCGACGCTGAAGACGGTTCAAGACCCGATCAACTGTGTCGAGTGTGAGTTTTCGGAAAATCAAGAGATCGCGTTCGAGATTTTCCTCAGCACCGGAGGTGGAGACCCCGCCGCTCAATACGCCGCTCTCGATTACATGAACAACGGTGACATCATCGACCGGACCGACAGCGCAACCTGGACCTCTGCCGATCCAAGTGTCGCGGAGATCATCGGACCCGGACAGTGAAGTATCTCAGTGTCGGCACGCCGCCTGTCGAAGTCACGGCAGCGTGGGACACGTCGATCACTGAGTGTACACATTGCATAACGGTTCCGGTTAGTGTTAGCTGGAAGTCAGCCGCCGCTGTCACCTATGGGAACTGGAATGGCACGGAACAGCAAGGTGTCCCTGATGAATACCACACAACCTGCGGACAGACTCAGGTCGGAGCTTGCACTCCTGACACGATGCCCGTTCTCGCGCCGAAATTAAGTCAGGAGATTCAGGCGGCTTACGACTGCAATTATCCTCCACAGGGTCAGCAGTGGCAAACAGTTTTCGTGTGTAACGGATTCGGATCGCAAGGCCCGATCTGTTACCCTGTCCCTCCGATAGTGAGCGGGTTGTCCACGACGCCGAAAGCGTGTACGCCGCTCTCGATATGGCCTAAGTAAAACTGAAGGAGCAAACATGAAGACGACGATTCCAAACACGCCGCAAGTACGCGAGAGCCTGATGGCAGGGATCATCAGCTTCTATCGCGAATTACACAACCGCGCCAAGGGCACACCGTGTGAGTGTGGCGCGTGCCGGATCGCCGTACAACAGTGCGGGAACCTGGGAATCGACATCAACATTGTCGATTCCCCTAACAGAGAGGTCTTCTTTAGAAGTCTCGAAGTTGCCGGGGATGCTGACTTCGACAAGCTCACCGAACAAGAGATTGTCGAGCGTCTGCGGGATCGGCAGTAAGTACGAGATGGGCGGGTGTTATCAGCACCCGCTCACCTCTAACCATCAACGGTTTGGCTGAGAAACGCCACCGTCTCGGGTCGCCTCCGCCATTCGAATCCATTGACGTTCCGCAAGTAACCCACTCGTACACTCCCTTTCGGTAACCCTTGGTAACCATACGATTCTGAAGACCCAGCCGTACAATGACCATGTCCGAAAGAACATTTCCCGATAGGCGAGTGGCCCGGCTGGGAATGGTCCACTTACCAGATGCAGTTGGTGAGCGGGTTCTCGGGCAAGAGTTGAAACGGAGCTGGAGTCCACACTTCTATGGCGTTTGGGTTTGGCTTCAACAAACAGAAGGTGCTCAGTGCTGCGGAGAAGTTTGTCCAGCAGGGCAAGCTGCAAAACGCCATCACTGAATACGAAAAAGTCCTGAAGGCGGACGCCAAGGACTTGACGGTGGCAAACACCGTGGGCGATCTGTACTCGCGGCTGGGCAACCAGGAAAAGGCGGTGGAATGCTTTAAGACCGTGGGCGATGCCTATGCGTCGCAGGGCTTCACGGTCAAAGCCATCGCCATGTACAAGAAGTTGAGCAAGCTGAAGTCATCGCTCGACTGTGTACTGCGGCTGGCCGAGTTGTACACGCAACAAGGATTGTTCAACGACGCGCGCGCCCAATACCTGCAAGTGGCGGAAGAATTCTTGCGGAACGGAGAACTCGAACAGGCGGTACGAATTTTCCAGAAGACGCTGGAAATGGATCCGGAAAACGTGGCCATGCGCACCAAGCTGGCCGAAGTTTATGTGCGGCTGGGAAAGAAGAACGAAGCCTGGCAGATATTTTCCGCGGCGACAGAAACCCTGCGCTCCAAAGGGCAGTTGGAGGCGGCCGAAGAGATTCTGCAACGCATGCTGAAGCTCGATCCGGGCAGCAGTTACGCTTTGCTGCTGCGCGGCCGGAATGCGTTCGATGCCGGCGACATGGCCGCAACCATCGCGTGCCTGGAGAAAGTGGCTGATCTGGATAGCAATCCTGACGGCCTGCGTACCCTTTTGCAAGCCTATGTTCAGAGCGGGCGCCTGCCTGAGGCGGGCACGCTGGCAGGAAAACTGCTTTCGGTTCACAACGACATTACCGCGGTTCTCAGCTACGCCGAAGCCTTGATGACGGCGGGCCACTTTGCCGAGGCCCTGCAGGTATATCAGCAACATTGTGAGCGGTTATTGGCAGCGGACCCGGGCAAGACGATCGAGAATCTGCACTCTCTGATCGGACATCTCCGCGAAAACCCAACCGCACTTGAGACCTTGCTCGAACTGCTGAACAAAGCGGGCGATTCAACCCATCTCACTGAGGTCTACGAACTGCTGGCGCATGCCTATGTGCAATCCGACCAGATGGAAAAGGCGCGCGACTACTACCTGAAGTTGACCCAGCTCGAACCTGAGAACCATATTCACGCCCGCAACTATCAGCAGGTGCTGGGCAAGCTCGGCACGTCCTCAGGGGAACGGCTCATTAGTGCGGAAGAAGGCGCGGTGATGGTGGATGAACTGGAGGCCACTGCGCCGTTTATTGACCAACGCTACGCCGACGATGTTGCGCTGGCGGTGCGTGCTGCCCTCACGGATGCCGAACTGTTCATCTCCTACAACATGCCGGCCAAGGCTCTGGGACCCCTGATGTCTGCTCTGCCGCAGGCGCCGCGAGATTTGCGCATCAATCAACGGCTGGCGGCACTGCATACCCGGGCGCAACGATTCACCGAAGCGGCGGTTTGTTGCCGCACGCTGGAAAGCATTTACCACGAGGCCGGATGTCCCGACGAAGCTACTCGCTACGGGGAACTGGCAGCGAAGTATGAAGAGCGGGCAGCCTCGATGCCGGCGCTTTCGAACAAAGTGGCTGCGCGGGTGGAATCCGCGGTGGTTACGGAAGAAACTCAAGTCAGCGAGATTGCAGAAGCAGCAGTGCTTCCAGCCCCGGCTGCACCGGCAGACGCAGGGGCGGAGTCCGGACCGTTCTTCCACGCTGCCGAAGTTCAGCCAGAGACTGCCGAATTCGCTGTGCAAGCCGCCCCAACTCAGGAGATCGATCTTTCTGCGGAATGGGAAGAAGGCTTCACCGAAGCGCCGGCAGTCAGCAGCGAGAAGAGTGAAGCGCCAGCCCGCAAAGCGGGTGCTGCTGCATCGGAGGCCGCCATTGCCGAAGCAGTGGAAGAGATCCGCTTTTACCTCGCCAACGGCATGGCAGAAGAGGCTCACGCTGCCTTCCGCAAGCTGGAACAACTGAAACCCGATGCCGACAAGCTGGAAACGCTGCGCGCCGAGATCGAGGCTGCCTCAAAACAGGCGCCCGCAGCCGAGGCGGTTTCGGTGGAGGTAGCCGAGAATGCAGTGCAGGCAGACGAAGAGCTGCCGGCGAAAGCGCCAGCCGCGCTGGATGCATTCGTCAGCGATTTGGAGTCCTCTCTGGGAGACGGATTCCTTCCGCAGACGAGTGCTCAAGAATTTGCCGTCAAGCCTGAAGCCGAAGCAATCGACGCCCACCCTGAACCGGCCGAGGCGCAACCCGCGCCGGTGCTCAACGCGTTGGTCTCAGATCTGGAATCTTCGTTGGGAGATAGTTTCCTGGCCGAGGCTCCGGTGGCACAGACTTCACCCGTTTCAGTGCAGGTTCCGTCAGTTCCAACACCGCCAGCAGTTCCGGTGGCAATGGCAGCTGCGGCTGCGGCTACGCCGGCTGCTGCTCCGACATTCACCTATCAACCCACGCCCATCCGGCCACTGGTTCCCCAAGTCCCGGGAGCAGTTCCTCCCAAGTCTGATGCCGGCGCAGGGGTAGATCTGGCGGACATGTTCGGAGAACTCAAGCACGAGTTGGAAGAAGAGACCGCGGGCGCGCAGGAGGATCCGGAGACGCATTACAACCTGGGGGTCGCCTTCCGCGAAATGGGCTTGCTGGACGAAGCCATTGGCGAACTCCAGAAGGTGTGCCAGTCGGTGGAGAAAGGTCATCCCTTCCCTCAGATCATGCAAACCTATACCTGGCTGGCCCAGTGCTTCCTCGACAAGGGCGTACCGGAAGCCGCCATTCGCTGGTATGAAAAAGCCCTTACGCTATCCACGCTGGACGCAGACACCCGCACCGCCCTGCACTACGAACTCGGCTCATCCTATGAAGTCGCGGGCAACAAGAGCGCTGCCTTGAGCCATTTTATGGAAGTCTATGGCAGCAATATCGACTACCGCGACGTCGCCGAGCGCATTAAGACCCTGAAGTCGTAGAATGTCCCGATGGGTCAATCTGCTGTTCAGGAGCGCCGTGTGACGGCGAACCCGAAGATTTTCCAGGGCAAGACTTCCGAGAGCGGCACTTCAGGCACCGTCAGGGCGGGCGTCGATTCCCCTGGGCCAGTTTCCGGCCAGCGTGAAACGCCAGCCGGAAACCGCATAGCGGTTCCTGCTACGCATCTCGACCTCTGGCTGCATCGGATCACGGTACTGCTGTTTGTATTCGTCTGTGCCGTCGTCGGTGTGCTGCTGATTATTCTTCCCTGGCGGCCGGAGTGGACCGACAATCGTTTGCTGCTGATGTATCCGTCTCTGCGGGCATTTGTCGCCAACGGATTTGTGCGCGGAGTTTGCAGCGGTTTGGGTATGCTGGACATTTGGATTGGATTCTGGGAAGCGATCCACTACCACGAAGGGGAGCACGCCTGAACTCACCCCTGCTTCATGAAAGTGAAACCTGACCATGAGTGATAGCCAACCCAAGCGCGCCCCTCTGGCGTATGAGAACCAAGCCTTTCTCGATAGCCCCGATGGACGAGTCCTGCGCATTTTATCGGAGTACTCTGAGCCCTTGGCGCGATTTCGCCGGGAACAAATCCAGGACACGGTGGTGTTTTTCGGATCGGCGCGGTTCGAGAGCCGTAAGACGTCAGAGAAGAATTTGGCAGCGCTGGACGGCGGCGCGAAGTCCGCAGGCACGAGTGGGTCCATGAAGCGGAAACAGGCTCTGGCAGCCGTGGACATGGCGAAGTATTACGAAGATGCCCGTCGCCTGGCCTTCTTGCTGAGCCAGTGGTCGATTCAGATTCCCGCCCGCCGCCGCCGCTTCGTGGTCACCACTGGCGGCGGACCGGGAATTATGGAGGCCGCCAACCTGGGCGCGAAGGAAGCGGGCGCGAAGACCATCGGGTTAAATATCAATTTGCCATTTGAACAAAGCCCGAATCCTCACATTACGCCCTCTTTGAATTTCGAATTTCATTATTTCTTCATGCGCAAGTTCTGGTTTGCCTACCTGGCGAAAGGGCTGGTCATTTTCCCCGGCGGATTCGGAACTCTGGACGAGCTCTTTGAGATACTGACGCTGGCCCAGACGCAAAAGCTGGCCAAGAAGATTCTGGTTGCCATTTATGGCAAGAAGTATTGGAGCCAGGTGCTCAATTTTCAAGTGATGGTGGATTCGGGGACGATTTCGCAGGAGGACCTGGAACTGTTCAAGTTCGTGGACTCGCCAGAAGAGGGATTCGAGTTCCTGCGCGACGGACTGACCAAGTATCACCTGGGGCCGGAACCAAGACGTGCCGCCACAGCCATGCCCGAGATCGCGAAAACGAACCCGTAACCTGTTCGCGAAGTAAACTCCAACCGTCTTGTTGCTCTACTACATCACCGACCGGACGCAGTTCCCCGGGAACGAAGCTTCCCGGCGCCGCGCCCTGCTGGACGCAATCGCGGAGGCGTCCCGCTCGGGAGTGGATTTCATTCAGCTACGCGAAAAGGATCTGAGTGGACGCGAACTGGAGGCTCTCGCTCGGGATGCCGCTGCTATGGTGCGAGAGAATTCATCGCGAACACGGCTGCTGATCAACTCGCGGGCAGATGTAGCGATTGCGTGTGGTGTCGATGGAGTACATCTGCGGTCGGAAGATGTTTCGCCCAGTGAGGTGCGGGCGGCATGGCGGAACGGCAAGCCAGTGATCAGCGTGGCGTGTCATTCTCCAGCCGAGGTGGGGTATGCGGCGGCTGAGAGGGCAGATCTGGCGGTATTCGCTCCGGTGTTCGAAAAACAGGGGTCGTCGGTTGCTGGGTTGAGCGGGTTGCGTGCGGCTTGTGAGTATCCCCTCAAAGTGCTGGCACTCGGAGGAGTCACGCTCGATAATGCGCGGGCGTGCATGGACGCGGGAGCTGCCGGTGTGGCCGGGATACGGCTGTTTCAGAAAAATGAGATGGCCCGGTTGATCGGCGCGCTGCGAAAATGAGAGGTAGTTCTACGGCGTCCATTTCTTGCCGCTCTTGACGATGTCTACGATCCGGGCCAAACGGCGCTTTCGCGTCTCTTCCTGCTTCGCCCCGCTAATGGCGAACGCCATTTCCTTCTGGTTGCTGAAAGAATATTTCTTCCAGTTGGCTTGCGCCGTCTTGCTCTTCGCCAGTGCTTTCTTGAGTACGGGGGGAACTTCTACGACCCGCGGTGCGGTGTCGAGCTCCATTACGACTGAAACAGTGTCTCCTGCCTCGCAGCTCGCGCCCTCGCGCATGGCGCGGTTGACCGCCATGTAGTGACATCCGCCCATGGGCATCAGCGAAGAGCGGAAGGGAAAGCCGTTGATGGTGCCGCGCACCGGTACGCGGGCGATGGTGCCGAAAACTTCTTTCACGTCGAAAGGTGCGTTCAACGCGGCCACGGAGCTGCCTTCCTGCCCGATGAGTTTTATTTTGAATGCTAGTTTCTTCACGGCTCTGCTCCTCGCGGCCGCCTGTGCTAGGCTCTGCTTACTGTGAGGGCCATTCGGCAGCCAACCAGCCTACACCAGATTGAAGATGGGCCCAAGCTGGTTTCGATTCCCCCGGGATGGTTTCTGATGGGCTCGGAGGATGGCCAGGACAACGAACGCCCGGTGCACCGAGTGAGGGTGGATGGTTTCCGGCTGGGCGAGAGTCAGGTCACGAATGCGGAGTATGCGAGATTTGTGCTGGCAACCGGGGCAGATTCGCCGCCGTTGGTGGGCGATCCCAATTTCAGTGATCCACAACAGCCGGTGGTAGCGGTCTCCTGGTTCGAGGCGGCCCGGTATTGCGGGTGGCTGAGTGCGGAGCGTAGGGCACACTATCGCTTGCCGACTGAGGCGGAGTGGGAGCGCGCCGCACGCGGCGGAGTAGAAGGCAAGCTCTTTCCCTGGGGCGACGCTTTGCCCGAGTCGTTGCCGGATTATGAGCGGCGGTGGAAGAACGGTCCTGAAACGGTTGGAGTTTCAGATCCCAACGGATTCGGTCTCCGGGACATGTGTGCCAATGTGCACGAGTGGTGCAGTGACTGGTTCCGGGCGGATTACTACGGGTCGTCTCCGGAACGCAACCCAGGCGGGCCGGAGACGGGCGAACGGCGGGCATCGCGAGGCGGTTCCTGGCGCCATCATATCAAGGTCACGCGCTGCGCTGCGCGCTCCAGCATTCCACCCCAGTTCAAGTACGCCGACTACGGTTTCCGGATAGCGTGTGATGGGAGCTAGGGCGGAACTAATGGCGCGTGGAGAGCAGGCCGAGAATGTCTTTCAGACCCTGGCGGATATATTTTAGATCCGAGGCGCGCTCGGGAAATGGTAGTGGAGTTTGCTTTTTGTCGGTCTTGGCCTCGACGCGCAGTTGCTGGCGGGCACCGGCGATGGTGAAGCCTTCCTCATAAAGCAGCTTCTTGATACGTAAAATGCTTTCCACGTCCTTGTGGCGATACATGCGTTGTCCGGTGCTGCTCTTGACCGGCTTGAGGTGAGGGAACTCGCTCTCCCAGAAGCGTAAAACGTAAGCCGGGAGGCGGCAGAGCTGGGCCACTTCCCCGATGCGGAAATAAAGCTTCTCTGGAATGACCACGTCGGCGGTCCGGAGATGGGGGCCCGTGGTCTTATGCCGGGAACTCAGCGCGGTTCGGGAGACGGTTGACATGGAATCAAGGCGTGTCTCATTTTCTAGCACGAGTGGGCATCCGCGACAACCCCGATGTTTTCCCTAACACTTTAGTGGGGTGGGACAGCGATGCGGCTAAAGTTGGCGGGTGCACCGCCGATGAAAAGAAAGATAGAAGGTTCGGGTGGGTCGCGAGCGCCGGGAAACTTTAGAGCTTTCTAATCCGGCGCCGATACCCGAATTGCAGTGAGAACGGAGGACGAGGAGATTTTTATGAGAATTGACTTAAACGCGAACGTCGGACAGACGCCGGATACTAGGACAAACCGGGAAGGCAGGTTCGCGCGTGGTGTCATCGAATGCAGCAAATTCAGTGGCGGAGGGCGATAGCACGCAGCTATCAGCGGACCAGGTCAAGGTGCAGACCCTGGGCGCGGCCGTACTGCAATTGCCAGAAATCCGGCAGGATAAAGTGACGTCTTTGGCGGTGCAGATACAGAAGGGAGCCTATCCGGTGACGGCACGGCAAACGGCTGAGGCGTTGCTGGCAGCCTTGACCACGAACCGCGCAGCGTAGCGGTGGGTGAGATGACATGAGCGGAACTAGCGGCGAGTGCCTGGAAGCCACACCAGGGACAAAAGCTCTCGGTAACGAAAATCAACGCCCGCATGCACCGCGACGGTGGAGGCTGGCCGCGACTCCCGCCAATCTTAGAAGCGAGGCGGCCACTCAATCTGAGGCTTCAGCTCGTCAGGTGGACAGCCTGCCGTGAACGAGCCCAGCATGGCTGGAACCTCCTCCTTTCCGGTCCACCAACTTCTGATCCGCTGCCTGGGGCTGCTCCGCACACTCGCCGATTCGCTAGAAGAGGCAGAATCGGCCTTGGCAGCGACCAGCTATGAAAGACTCCTCCAAAACACCGCCCGACATCGGGAACTGTGTTGCGAAGTGCGGGTGCTGGCGTTGGCATGCCAGGAGGAAACGCGAATCTCATCCCATGCCGGATTGGCAGAGGATTTGCACGCTGCAGCCAGGCGAGTGGGAGAGCTGAACCGCAAGTACGCGGCATTGCTACGGCACCGGCGCCGCACGGTGGACATTTTTTGCCGGGTGCTGGCGAATTCGGGGACGACTTACCCAGCGCCGAAGGCCCTCCGTTCAGCGCCGGAAGGGAAAAGAACAAGGGGATAAATTATGGGCAGTCTTTATGGAGCGCTTTCGATTGCCACCGGAGCTCTGGGAGCCGAACAGGGGGCGCTTGATGCCACCACCAACAATGTTGCCAATGTGAACACGCCAGGCTATTCACGCTTGCAGCCGGTGCTGGTGGAGAGCAGTCCGATTACGGTGGGTTCGGTGACCTATGGTACGGGAGTGGAGCTCGAGAAGCTGCAAAGTCTGCGCGATCCCATCTTGCAAATGCGCATCCAGGAAGAGACCCAGCAGCAAGGGCAGCTGAACGCATCGTTGACGGCGATGCAGCAAGCGCAGGTGCAGTTCACGACCAGCAGCGGAGACATTGGCACGGAAATCTCGAATTTCTTCGCTAGCCTGAACCAGATATCCACCGACCCGACCAACCTGGCCTTGCGCCAGGGCGCGCTCACCGCCGCGGGAAACATGGCAACCGCTTTTAACAACGTGGCCAACAACCTGGGGCAGCAAAGATTGAATCTGGACTCGAACGTGAGCCAGGACGTGGGCCAGGTGAACGTGCTTACCGGCCAGATTGCGACTCTGAATACCCAGATCAGCGAGTTGCAAGGCGTCAACCAGAATGCCAGCACGCTGGTCGATCAGCGGGACGTGCTCATCGGAAAGCTTTCCAATCTGATCGATGTCTCCAATATTCAGAGCGACAACGGCTTGACCCTTACCACTTCAAACGGGACGGCGCTGGTGGTCGGCGGGCAGAGTTTTGCGCTCACCACGCAAGCCAATGCTTCCGGTCTACAGGACGTTTATGCTCAAGGCAAAGACATCACCACCGCTCTGACTTCCGGGGATTTAACGGGTTTGCTGCAGACGCGGGACCAGACTATTCCCGGCTTACTCTCGAACCTGGATACCCTGGCGGCGGCCGTTTCGAACTCCCTCAACACCGCTAACCAGCAAGGTTTTGACCTGAACGGAAACGCCGGCGGCAATCTTTTTGTTCCGCCGGCTGCCTCCGGGCAAGGGGCTGCGGCCGGCATGGCCTTAGCCACCACCGATCCGGCTCTGATCGCCGCCAGTTCAGATGGGACACCGGGCAGCAACGGCAATCTGGCGGTGCTGGCCGCGGTCGAGAACCAGCCGGTCGCAGCCGGTCAAGCGCCTACCGACTACTATTCAAATATCGTGTTCACCGTGGGCAACACGGTTTCCAACGACTCGGCGGAACTGAGCGCGTCGCAATCGATCCTCAGCCAGTTGCAGGACCAACGGGCGGGCATTTCCGGGGTCTCGCTGGATGAAGAAGCCAGCAACACCGTGCAGTTCCAACGGGCCTTTGATGCAGCTGCCAATGTGGTGACCAGCATTAACGACATGCCGCGATCCTGCGCTGAGGCCGGCGTACTAAAACGAGTTGTTCCCTTAACCCAAATCCCCGACGAGATTCTGCTGGCAACCCGTTACCACAAGCACGCTTAAGGAGAGCCCTTTTCTTCTAACCCCAGAGCCTGTCTGACCTTCTTCAGCAGAGACTCGGCCGAGAAAGGTTTGGGCAGGTAGGAGGTGTGGGCTGTCGCCAGACCATCTTGGCTGGGCGTATTGTCATACCCAGAGATGAACATAATTCTTAATGCCGGACGCAGAGTCCGCAGATCGTTCGCTAGTGTCGGGCCGCTTTGGCCGGGCAGGACCACGTCGCAGAGCAAGAGCTGCACGCTACCGTGCTGACGGCGGAATGCCGCCCGTGCTTCCATTGCATCGCGAGCCCGTAAAACCAGATAGCCCTCACCTTCCAGAATGTCGCAGGTGGCTTCACGCACAAAAGCTTCGTCTTCTACGACCAGAATTGTGCATCCCACCGCTGCCAACTGTTGGTAAGCGGCGGGCCGAGAGGCCGATTGGCTGTCGTTCGCAATGGTTGGCGTCGTGTTCATGGCGGCTTAATCGAAGATACGAAAAACTGTTTGCATTTCTCCAGCCATCGGTGAGACTCAGGTACAGACGGAAGAGTCGGCCTGATTCTGAACGGCTTGCGGGGGCAAAGGACGTACGCAATGTGGGAATCAAGACCAGGGCGAGATCGCAGGCATGTCCATTGCGGGAATTCGATTCACAAGATGGGAATTATTCAGCCAAACGCGCTATCGCTCACGCGCCAGCAACGTCTGCTTGGGGTCGATCAGGACCTTGCGTGTGCCTGCGGGCGCGGTCAGTTGAAAAGCAGTCTCTGTACCGTCGGCAAACACTTGCCCCAGAAGCGTCATTTTTCCGGCACGGAAAGCATACAGTGGAACCGGCGTTACCAGATCCTCGGGCGCATCTTTTTGCAGAATGGTCCCGGTGATGGTAGTAGTGTCTGCCGTATCCACATACTTCAGCCCGCGGACTTCGAAACGCGGGACGGCGGTTCCATTGATCCAGGCGTCGAAGAACCAATCCAGCGATCTGTGGCCTTCAAACCATAAGGGATGCGGCAAGTCTTCCTCGAAGACGCGTAGCAACTCGCGGGTGGTGATGGGTTTGCCCTCGTAACGTTCGCGCACTTTGCGCAAGGCTCGCACGAAGGGCTCGTCGGAAGTGGACTCCGGAGTGGTCGCGGGGCCGCGAGGTTCGGCGTCCCGCATCATGTTGCGCAACATGTGGAGCAGCCAGGTGCCGCGGCCGTAACTGATGGCCTCATAGCCCGTGGGAAACCGGGAACAGGAGAGCCGCGTGCCCAGGGTGACGGGGCCGTCCTCCATCAAGCGAACGCCGGCCGGATTCCTGAACAAGAGGTCATTCCGGTATTTTTCCAGCACCTCGTGAAACTTGGTCGAATCCTCGGCTTCGACCAGCATGAGCGCGCTGTAATTCGCGAGAGCCTCCGGGAGCCATTGATCGCGGTAATCATTCCAGGTGACCAGATCACCCCACCACTGATGTGCCGTCTCGTGTCCAATAACCACACCGACGAGAGTGTTGTCAGCCGGAGAAAGATGGAGATGAGATTTTTCTTCATCGCTAAGATAGGAAAAGCTGGAGAGAAAGACCAGCCCCGGCCAGCCCTGGCTCATGTTGCCGGGAAATTGCGTGAGGGCCAACCGCCGATAGGGATAAGGACCGAACCAGCGCGCGTAGGATTCGATGGCGTGCGCAGACATGCTGGCCACCATCTGCTCATTTCGCGCAGGGGAAGGTGACGGCACCGCGGCCTTCAGAGGCGGGGCAGTCCGGTTGATGGAGGGAATGTCCGGGGCGACAGTTTCACTCTCCCCGGGAAAGCCGCGTTCCACGGTCTTGGTAGCGTAGGCGTCAACCACCACATCGCCCGCGTGTACCTCCAGGCGTCGATATCTGCCAAGGTTGAATCCCGCCACCGGGATGGGACGCTCTGAGACCCAGTGGCTTACTTGCTCTTCGGGCGGGTTGGAGTCTGCCGGCGCGGTAACTGGCGCCGTGGGAGTGTCGACCCGCTGGCCGGTCGCGACCAACGTCCAACCCGCTGGGTAATGGAATTCAAGGTCAAAGTTGGACATGGCGAGGCCACGGTTGGGGTACCACGTACCCCGTGCTCCGACGTAAAGCAAACCCGCCGCAGCTTCCGACAATACTTCGCCGCCGTAAGTAAAGCTCAACTCGATTCGCTGTCCGGTTTGAAGTGGAGCGGGAAAAACGACGGCGACCAGGTCATTGCCGTGCCGGGCGAGTTGGGTTCCCTCGATGGCCGGGTTATGGATGAATTCGACCGGATGACCATCGGCCAGGACCTGCTTGATGTTGAGGAGTCTAGCCAGCTCGAACACGACGGCGCGTTGTCCGCCCTGCCGAACCTTCAAATCCAGGGTTGCAACTGCATCGATGGTGGTGGGCGGTTTTATTTCGGCGCGAATCTTGTTCGACAGAATATCGATGGCGCCGGCTGCCCCTGCTTCGGGGACGACAACGTTCCCGCTCTGCGTCTGCGAGTTTTTCTTCAGCAGGGGAAAGGAGGTCCATACGTCGTAGTAAGTTGTTCCTTCGACAGTTTTTGATTGGGCTGCCCAAACTTGTTCAGGCGCGTCAGAGTCAAAGAAAACGTCGAAAATTCCCTTCGTTTGCCCCTGCATGCGGGCATGTAAAAAGCGGTCGTCGGGGTTCCCACATGACTTTGCGGTTTTCGCCGGAGTCCCGGTTGCGGGCAGACTCTGGCTGAAGGTCATGAACAAACGCAGGGCATCCGCTTCCGCAAGATTGCGGGCCGTCTGGTTCCACTGCGAAGCAAATTGGCTTGAGTTTTCAGCGCGAGTGAGGTACGGCTGCATTTCGACAAAGGTGTCGTCGTTGAAGCGGAAATAGGCGCTGTTGAAGCGTTCCTCCAGGATGGCGGCGCCGGTTTGCAAAGCCATGGAGGCCCGCTCCACCTGATTGGGCGGAGTCAGCAGAATTTCGCCCTCACCTTCGAAAAATGCTCCGGTCACGCAGCCGGCAACATCTTGAGTGAAGCCAATTATGCCGTCGTCAAACGAAATATGGAAAGCGGCGCGGTCGAAAGAAAGTTCGCGTGCAC
>Ga0207057_1094_pt1 | contig 22911 bp, 17 predicted proteins | sample Alteio_BWMinCont_33_FD_153265 | JGI IMG/M metagenome (GOLD analysis project Ga0207057, IMG submission 153265) | Enriched cells from forest soil in Barre Woods Harvard Forest LTER site, Petersham, Massachusetts, United States -... | ecosystem: Environmental > Terrestrial > Soil > Temperate forest >... | reverse complement strand
CCAGCCCTGGACCGCCTGCCAGGCAGCAGAGTTCGCGCCTAACCAGCTTTCAACCGCACTAGGGGCAAACACCGCCCACAGTGCATATGCCAGGTAGCCAACTTGGGTTGGGTTCCCGGAATACGTGGGAGAAAGCATTTGCGTAGCCAGCCATGCGGCTTCGTCGTAGAGCGTAGTGGCGTTGGCCATGCCGCCCCACTTCGTGCCGTTCAGATTCGAGAGCGTTGTAACATTGGCCGTCCAGGACTCTCCGACGTAAGTCTCATCGGTGAAGTCATCGCAGATAATTTGCGTGGGAGTTCCATTGACCGTGGCGCTATACGGCCCCACGTAGACGCCGTCCATTACGTTGTTCCCTGCACTGGTCAGACTGATATTGACCTGGCTCTGACCGAGAGCGCATGGCGCGAAGCACAACGCTATCGCTGCCACCCCCAACCACAATCTACGACCTGTTCGCATGATTTCCATCTCCGCTCAAAGTAACCAGTCGCATGGATCCGTACGCTGCATTCGGGGAAAATGCGGGGAGAAAGGCTCGGTCGTCCACAACTTCTAGTAGTACGGTCTCTACTTTAGCGTAACCAGAACTGTTGTCAAGAATGATAATTATTGCGACCCCGTTGCAAGGCTTTGCAACCGCGCGAAGAGTGCCTGGAGAGCCCTTGGATCAGTAAAGCTTAACCAGAAGGCGTAGATATAAGACGCACATGGGCAAGACTTTAACCATTGGCTGTGAGTGAGAAATAAGTGCCTTACCCGAAAGTCTCTACCTCACTACGGGCGTTAGTCCCTAGTTAATATGACCACCGCTCGCCTTCACCCGCCTCCTTACTATAGAGAGGGCCGCGGAGGCATGCCGAGACTTCACTATTGCTGACCGCTCAGGGGTTTAGGGCTCGTTTGGCACCTGCTTGTACCATCCCGCCACTGGTACTTTGGGGCCAGTTTGTTTCGTGACGGTTGCGGGTACACTGTGGAGGACATGACCAGAATTCCGTCACTACGTTTGTTTCTTTCTTGTGTATTGGTTGCAATCATCTTTTCTCTTGGATGTTCGCGTGACCCCAATGTGCGCAAGCTCAAGTATTTCACCAGCGGCCAGCAGTACTTTCAGCAGGGCAAGTATTCCGAAGCTGCGGTTCAGTTCTTGAATGCCACCCGCGTCGACCCCAGCTACTCCGAGGCCCATTACCAATTGGCGCAAAGCTATCTCAAGATGCAGCAATGGTCGCCGGCCTACCAGGAGTTCGCGCGCACCGCGGACCTGGATCCGAACAATTGGCAAGCCCGCGTTGATCTGACCAACCTGCTGATCGCCAGTAACAATCAGCCGCAAGCGCAGGAGCAAGTCGATCTGCTGCTAAAGAAGTGGCCAAACCAGTGGCAAGTGCATGTGCTGGCTTCGACACTGCTGGCCTCACGGGCCAGTTTCGGGGATGCAATTGCGGAGATGCAGAAGGCTATCACGCTTGAGCCCGGCCGATCCGATTCCTACCTGACGCTTGGGTTACTGCAACAGAAGAACAGTCAAGCCGACGCGGCCGAGGCCAGCTTCAAGAAGGCGATTGAACTCGATCCCAAATCAGTCCAAGCGCCGATGATCTTGGGCAGCTATTATCAATCGCGAGGTCGCTGGAGTGACGCGGAGACACTTTTCCGTAGCGCAATCGCGCTAGATCCGGCAAATCCTGGCGCGAGAGGCGCCATGGCCAGGCTGTACCTGGAAGAAGGCAAGAAGGAAGAAGCGATAGATTTTTTGCGGCAGGCTAAACGTGACCTGGCCGACAACTCGATTGGCTACCGTCTCCTGGGGGATTTTTACTTCGCTACCGGGGACGTGGATCAGGCCACGGCGGAATACGGCACTCTCTTGCAAGAACATCCCAAAGATCTTCAGGTCAAAAAGAATTACGTTCAACTTCTTATCTTGAAAAACCGCCTGCTGGAAGCCGGGAAATTGAATGACGAAATTCTGAAGGCTTATCCGCAAGACACCGACGCCCTGGTCAACCGCGGTCAGATGCAAATCCAGAACGGCAGTCTCAACGATGCCAGTTCCACGCTGCAAGCAGCCCTGCAAAGCGATCCAAGAAGTGCTCTCGCCCACTATTATTTTGGCGTCGCACTCGAGAAATCCGGCAACTCAGGGCGTGCGGAGACGGAGTGGAGAGAGGCCCTGCGACTGCGTCCTAACCTGGTCGATGCACAAAAGAACCTGGCCGGAGTGGCCATGCGCAAGGGCGATATGACTGCGCTCGAAATAGCCGCAACCCAGCTGATCAATCTGCAACCCGCATCGCCGGATGGGTATGCCCTGCGCGCTATTTCCATGATCAACCGCAACCGCCTCAAGGAAGCCGAGGACGATATTCACAAAGCCCTCGAGGTCGCGCCCCAGAGTCCCCTGGGCTATGTGCAATTGGGAAGCTTGAGATTTGTGCAGAAGCAATACGACCAGGCGGGCAAAGCCTACCAGCAGGCATTGGATCGTGACGTCAATTCGAACGATGCTTTGCGCGGATTGATCAACACTTTTCTGGTACAGAATCAGGCCGACAAGGCCATAGCGTCGGCAAAGACCCAGATTGCAAAAGCGCCCGGCAATAGCGGCTTCTACGATTTACTCGGAACTGTGCTTTTCAGAAACAAGAAGGACCTAGACGGCGCCGAAGCCGCGCTACGAAAGTCGGCGGACCTTGATCGCAACTCCGACGCCCTGATCAAACTGGGCGAAGTGCTGGCCGCCAAGGGCGAAGGCGACGAGGCGATCGCCACTTATCAGCAGGCGATCAAAGATCATCCGCATAATGCGAACTTCAGCGTCCTGCTCGGCGAACTCTACGAGTCCAAACGCGATTGGACGGAGGCAAAGAACGCCTATCAGCAGGCTTTGGATTTGGCTCCGAATGACCCGCTGGCCTCGAACAATCTGGCCAATGTGATGCTGCGATTGGGAGGTAACCTGGATGTTGCCATGACACTGGCCCAGACCGCCCGCCGCGGGATGCCGGATTCTCCGGATGCAGCGGATACGCTGGGCTGGGTTTATTATCAGAAAGGCGCCTATCAGCCGGCGATTGGTCTGTTCGAGGAGGCGCTGAAATTGAGCGGAAAGAGTAAAGCTCCAGAGGACCCCGGTATCCACTACCATTTGGGCCTAGCCTATGAAAAAACGAACCAGTCGGCGCTCGCCCGCCAGCACTTGGAAAAGGTACTCAGGATCAACCCTAACTACAGTGATGCCGCTGATGTAAAGAAGCAGCTTGCGCTGCTGCGCTCGTAACCAGAGGTATAGGCCGAAAAGGCAGCATTTGACCGGGGGCCTGGGGCTAAGCACCCAAATACGCTATACGCGCTTGACACGCCGATGTATGATGTTGCGCTGCATCCTGTGGTGAGGCGGGCTCTGGGGCACTTTCGCGCCGCGTTGAAGGCACTCCGGGGGAGCAGCTGTGGCCTGGTTCCTGGTTGTTTCCGGAACAATGTCGCTGCATTTCGCATGGAGGTGCGTAATGGGTAATTGCTTGTACAGGCTGTGGTCGAACGATGAAGGTCAAGACATCGCTGAATATGCAGTGATGCTAGCGGTCATTCTGGTGATCGTGGTTGGCACCATCCGGTTGATTGGCGCGAACGCTAACAACGTGTTTTCCTCGGTCGCCAGTTCAATCAGCCAGTAGCGTGGTGGAGTAGAATGAGGGTCGCAGCGCGCACTCGTCGAATGGAGGCCCGATATGGCAGCTACTCTTCTCCGTCTTTGGTCAAACGACGAAGCCCAAGACATCGCCGAGTACGCGGTGTTGCTGGCAGTGATTTTGGTTCTGGTTGTAGGAACGGTCCGATTAATCGGGGCGAACGCTAACAACGTGTTCTCTGCCACTGCCAGTTCCATGAGCCAGTAAACCTGCCTTCGGCGGCGGCACCAGGATGGGCTGGACTCGCAACTCTGTTCGCGTGCGTGTTCGTAAGCCCGCATCCTCAGCTGTGACGAGTTCCTCGTCTCTACCGGGAACCCGAAGACCTTTGAAGCCTCGCCTCTCTGACAATGCCCGGCGGCGTCCAACAGCCAGTGCACATCAAGACTTCCTCGCACTCCCTGACGTCCTTCGGCTGCTAACGCCAGTATCCTTTATAGAACACCCAGCCACCTCCGCTTTGGACCCAACGGGGAGACACCCAAATTACGCCTGCCCGTGGCGGACGAACCCACCTGCCGGCGACCCATACATAGCCGGTGCCGTTCCAACGCTGGTAGCCGCCAACCCAGACATACCCGGGTCCCGGTGCGGTTCCAATTACCCCGACTCGAACCGGTGGAGGAGGCGCAATACGAACCACCGTCTGTGCCGCTCCAATCACTCCTCCCAGCAACAACATTCCCCAAAGAACCGTCCGCGCGTAGCGCATTTTCACCTCGTCGAGCCACCTTGGCCGTCGCTCTGGCCCGAGACAGAAGTTACCCTCACCGATGCTGCTGGTGAAACTGGCAAAACTCACAGTTAGCAGAGAGAACGATTGGCACCTTGATTCAGCCTGGGAAGGATTATCAATCCCGAATGTTATCCGCGTTCTCTGGGAAGGAATGGGCTTCGTCGTTACCGATTCGCGTCGGATGCGTCGTTCCGGTAGAACATGGCGATCGCGTCAACCACGAGCTCTTGCTGCTCCGCTGTCATCTCGGGAAATATTGGCAGAGCCAGCACCTCCCTGCTCGCCGCCTCCGACTCAGGCAAGTCTCCCAGCTTGTATCCTAAATAAGCGAACGCCCGCTGCAAGTGCAACGGTATTGGATAATAGATCTCGCTAGGAACCCCGCTACGTCGTAGTTGCTCTTTCAACTCATCCCGCCTCGGGGCCCGAATCACGTATTGATTGTAGATATGTGAACAACCTTCCTGGACCCGAGGCAAGGTAATCACGCGGTCAAGACCGCGCCTTTTAAACAGCTCTGAATATCGCGTTGCGTTCTTCTGGCGTCCATCCGTCCATTTATCGAGGTAGCGTAGCTTGACCCGCAGAATGGCCGCTTGTAGCGCGTCCAAACGGCTATTCATGCCAATCACTTCACACTCGTATTTGGAATGACCGCCGTGGTTGCGGAGAACGCGAAGCCGGTCAGCAAACTCAGCTTCGCCAGTCGTCAACATCCCCCCGTCCCCGGCGCCGCCGAGATTCTTCGAAGGAAAAAAGCTAAAGCACCCGCAGACTCCGAAACCGCCGGCGGGATGGCCTTTGTAGCGAGCTCCGATGGCTTGGGCCGCATCTTCAATCACAGGTATGCCGCGAGCTTTCGCAATCTCCATCAGCGAATCCATATCAGCCGACATCCCAAATAGATGCACAGGAATAATGGCCTTAGTCTTCGAGGTGACCGCTGCGGCAAACTTTCGCGGGTCAAGATTGTAGGTATTGGGGTCGATATCAATGAATATGGGTCGCGCCCCCAGACGGGTGATCGCGCCTGCGGTCGCGACGAACGTGAAGGGAGTGGTGACTACGTCGTCCCCCGGACCTACTTCGAGCGCCATCAGCGCCAACAGCAACGCGTCCGATCCCGAGGCGCAGGCGACGGCAAAGGGCGCCTGGGTATGGGCGGCAATTTCTTTCTCCAGGCCTTCTACTTCAGGGCCGAGAATAAATTGCTGTGACTCCATCACTCGCTGGATGGCGGCGTCGATCTCTGTCTTGATGGTCCGGTACTGAGCCTTTAGATCGAGAAACGGAAAGCGCGAGACAGCACTCGTGCTGGGCGTACTCGTCGGCATGGTTCTAGTGTATTACGTGGGATGAAAGAGGCCCTACTGCACGACCAACGTAAGGATGGTTGTGTGACTCAGCGTACCGCCAGTTAGCGTGCCGCCGGGTAGCATCCCAGTTATCGTGACGTTGTAGGTGCCCGCCGGAGTCCCGCCGCCTCCACCTCCGGTGCTGCTCCCACCGCTACATGCAGGCAAACTGACACAAATGGAAAGCAGGGAGAAAAACACGAGCAGGCAAAACAGTCGTTCACGCCGCTCGCGGAGCCGACCGCCGGCACTGCTCACAACTAGGAGTCCCGATATTCCGGAGAGCGCGAACCAAGCCGCGAGCCTGCCGCCAGTTCTCGAAGAAACGCCAGGGTGTTTCAAATTCGCCGATCCTCCGGCCGTCTGTATTGCGACGTTGACCGCGTTGGGCGGATCGACCCGTTCAGGCACAGTGCAAATGGATCCAGCGGGCGCTCCGCTACAGGTCAGATTCACATCATGGTTGTACCCTCCGATCGCTCCCAGCGTGAGCGTGTAGTCAGCAGTTTGTCCCGGAGAGACCGTCGCACTGGAGGGAGATGCAGTCATGGAAAAATCCTGGCTGTTACCGCTGAGGGGAAGCAGTTGCGGGCTCCCCAGAGCATTGTCACCGATGCTCAAGGTTGCAGTTCGAGATCCTCCCGCCTTGGGAGCGAAGACGACGTTGATTTGGCAGCTTGCGTTGGCGGCAAGAGTGGATCCGCATGTGCTGCTATTCACCGTGAATTCAGATGCATTCTGCCCGGTAATCTGGTTCCCCGACAACGTCATCGTCCCGGTGCCAACATTTGTCAGCGTGACAGGTTGGGGCTGGCTGACATCTCCCGGGAACTGCAGACCTGGGATGGCAAGACTGCTGGGAAAAGGAGAAGCTATAGGGAACGAGCCTTGGAGAAGAACGGAGAAACTGCTTCCGAAGGAAACCGCCAGATCCGCGCGGCCATCGTTATTGAAATCAGCGGTCGTAAAGGCGCTCGCGTCCAGTCCTGTCACCGGTATGGTAAGAACCGGCTGAAAAGTTCCGTCACCATTGCCCAAAGAGATGGACAACGATACGGTACCGACGCTGGAATCAACGTTCAGAGTTAGCAGATCCAGATCACCATCACCATTTACATCTGCCACGGCCTGGCCTCCCAGGGTCGTGGCGGGTTGAAAAGTGCCGTCACCGTTTCCGAGAGCGATGTTAGATCCGTTCACACCCCATCCGATTAAATCGAGCTTTCCGTCGCCATTGAGATCCGCCGTGTGCAGCGAAGTTCCAGCGAAGTTGGTGAGTGTTGTCCCAGCTTGGAAGGTTCCATCTCCGTTCCCTACGAGAAGGCTAACCGAGGAGCCTTGCTGATCGAAGAAAGATAAGTCCAGTTTGCCGTCGCCATTAAAATCTCCAACGGCAATCGCTTCCACAACGAACGTGGTCGCATAATCCACCGGTGGCTGAAAGGTTCCGTCGCCGTTTCCGAGCAGAATTGACACGCTGCCGACGTGATTGGCATCACCCTGGTTCCCTGTCGCCAGATCGAGTTTGCCATCACCATTGAAATCTCCAGCGACGATGCTTACCGCTCCGAGCCCGGTAACAGAGTTCTTGGCGGCGGAGAATGTTCCGTCGCCGTTCCCCAGGAAAATCACAACCTGGCTAATCGGGGTCTGTGAACTGGTGGAACCGGTGACCGCCAAGTCGAGTTTTCCATCCCCATTGAAATCACCCGCGATCAGCGTGGGAAGAAGCGGGCTGCTGCCCGCAGAGCTGCACACAGAAGACTGGAAAGATCCGTTGCCCTGACCAAGTTGAACACAGATCGAAGAGTCGGACTGTCGGAAGCCCGCCAGATCCACCTTGCCGTCGCCATTGAAATCGCCGCTCACCCAGGAAACGCCGCCGATACTTCCACTGCCAACTCCTGTGAAAGTCAAAGACGTGACCGGTGTCACGATTTGGAAATATTGAAGATTCGATAGCCCACCTCCAGGGGTGGGATTGAAGACTGTGACCGCGGCCGTACCCGCCGTTGCGATGTTGGCCGCTGGAACTGTGGCAGTTAATTGCGAACTGCTCACAAAGGTCGTTATCAGCGCGGCACCATTCCAGTTCACCGTCGCCCCGGAAACGAAGCCGGTGCCGTTTACGGTCAGAGTGAAGCCTGCCCCGCCCGGTACGGCGCTCGTGGGTACCAACGGTTGGTTAACGAAGGGGACAGGATTTTGTGCCAGCGCCAGCGTGGCCGAGATCAGCAAGAAAGCCCACGCGACAATCACTCGACCAGATTTCATCAAACCTCCGATGCGACAAGCTGATTTCCCTTACTGCACCACCAAGGTAAGCTTCGCTTCGTGGGTCAACGTGGTGGAACCCGAAGTAAAGCTGCCTGTCACCATCAGGTTGTAGGTTGTTCCTTGATTATTTCCGCTGCTCCCGCCCCCACAGGCCGGCATGCCAGCCCCGCACGCCAGCACGGAGAATAATGCCAGGCATCGCAACATGTGACGACGGCGACTTCGCCACCGGACCGGCGTGCCAAAGATCATCAGCCCCGGCAACCCGCAAAGAACCAGCCCTAGCGCCAACCTTCCACCAGTTCTTGAAAAGCCCCCTGGTTCGGTAAGCGCCGCCGACGTTGCGGTTGCAACTGTGACGCTGACCGGGGCGGGCGCAGAACCGTTGAGCGTAACCGAACCAGGCACCGTGCAGATGGAACCCGGCGGTGCTCCACTGCAAGTCAGCTTGACCGTCTGATTGAATCCTCCCACCGGCGAGAGTGCGACAGTGAAGTTCGCGGTTTGTCCCGGAGTCACCGTGGCTGAGGCCGGGCCGCTCGCCGCCATCGAGAAGTCCTGTCCTGTGCCGCTGAGCGACACAGTCTGCGGACTGTTCGTGGCATTATCCGTCAACGTGAGACTCCCAGTCCTGGTGCCGCTCACGGTTGGGTCAAAGAAAACGCCGATGGTGCAATTCGTTCCGGGCGCAACGCTGCTGCCGCAGGCATTGAGCGCACCAAAATCGGCAGGTGACGCGGTCACGCTGGTGATCGTGACCGTAGAGGTGCCGGCGTTACTAAGCGTCACGGTCTGCGGAAGGCCGGACGTTCCCACGTACTGGCTGGGGAAAGTGATAGAGGGAGGCGATAAGCTGACCCCGGAGGTCGGCGCATTGCCGATCAAGCCGACGCTCTGCGGGCTTCCCGGCCCGTTGTCGCTGACGCTCAGCGATCCAGTTCGAACCCCGCTCGCGGTGGGAGTGAAGGTCACACTAATCCGGCAACTCGCGCTGCTTGCTAGAGAAGTGCCGCAGGTGTTGGTCTGAGCAAAATCGCCTGCGTTGGCACCGATGATTCCGATGTTCGAAATGGTGAGCGTTTGCGCAGGCAGATTAGTCAGTACGGTTGTCTGGGGTAGGCTCGTAGTACCGATCGCCTGCTGCGAGAAAGTCAGGCTAGCGGGGACAAGTGTCACCGTCGGCACTCCAGCGACGATCGACCACAAGCCAAAATCAGAGGGAGATCCGGTCGGGGAGCCGCCGGGTACAAAGTCAAGACGTCCGTCGCTGTTGAAATCGGCAATCGCCGTACCGCCGCCGTAATCCGGTTGCGCGGGCTCGGTAAACACCGTCGCCTGCCGGAAGGTGCCGTCCCCGTTGCCAAAGAAAACGATCAACCCCTGAGGATTGGAGCTCCCAGTATTGCCAATCCCCTGCACAGCGATATCGAGAACGCCATCCGCGTTGAAATCGCCCACCGCGACCGGCTCACCCCCAGGAGAATTGACGTCATATATTGTTGGCGTCTGCAAAGTGCCATCGCCGTTTCCAAGAAACACAAATAATTGCGTGGTGGCCGGGGTGTTATCGTTGTTGATTGCCCCGACGACAAGATCAAGCTTGCCGTCGCCATTGAAGTCTGCCGCGACGGCACCCATTGGGCTCAGCGGATAGGCGAAAATATAGTTTTGTCCCTGAGTAAAGGTCCCGTCCCCGTTCCCCAAAAGGACTTCCATCGCTCCCGAAGGGACGTTATCCAGGGCCCCTCCTGTAACAATGAGGTCGAGTTTGCCGTCGTCATTGAAATCTGCCACGGCCGCGGGGGACAAGAAAAAGCCCGATTCCAGAGTTGTGGCGGACTGAATGAAAGGCAACTGAAACGTTCCGTCCCCATTGCCTAGCAAGACCTGGACGGCGTTGGGATCCTGCACTACGTTGCCACAGGAACAGACCAAATCAAGTTTGCCGTCATTATTAAAATCGCCTGCGATAAAGCCACTGATGAAGTCAGTGCCTTGGCCGGCAAGGCTGGTATCGACCGGCAAGAAAGTACCGTCGCCGTTTCCCAGGAACACCCGTAAGAGGAAGAGGGTGGAATTGTCTCTGACAACAAAGTCCAGCTTGCCATCATGGTTGAAGTCCCCGGTTAATTGCAGAGCGGGCGAAGAAGTCGAGGCCGCAAAGGGGGGCTGCGGAGTCGAAAACGTGCCGTCGCCATTGCCTTGAACGAATTGAGCGTTGCTGGTTAAAGCATCCAGAGCGATCAAGTCGGACTTCCCGTCGCCATTGAAATCTCCCCCCAGAAAAGACACTGGCGACTGCAACCCGGTGGCTATCAAGGAAGAATTGACGGCAAGGGTAGTGATTGGAGTTGCCACCTGGAAGAAAACGACACTCGACGCGGTTTGACCAGAGCCAGGAGGCGTCACCGTGATCGCTGCGGTTCCGGCATTCGCAACGTTGGCCGTCGGCACCGTCGCCGTTAGCTGTGAGCTGCTTACGAAGGTCGTCGGCAGCGCGGTCCCGTTCCAGTTCACCGTCGCACCGGATACGAAGCCGGTCCCGTTTACGGTCAGCGTGAAACCCGGGCTACCGGGCGTAGTGCTCGTGGGAACCAGCGGCTGATTAATTGTGGAAACAGGGTTTTGGGCCACCGCCAGCGTAACCGAAAGCCAGATAAAGCAGACGAGGTGGGCAAACTTCATAGGTAGTCCTCCGAGAGTTCTGTCGGAATCGGACGCCCGAACTCAAACTGGAAGGATCAACCTGAGCGGCCTGCCCCTCAGACCGCTTGGCCTCCACAATGATCCTCCCGAACTAGAACCCGGTCAATCGAAAAAGTTGCGTTATTGAATGAAAAAGGGACACGAGTCTGCTTTCTAACGGTTCTCCGCTCTTATCTGTATTGCTTAGTTAGTGCTTATTCTTTGACCAACTTGGCCAGAAAGTTAGTTGGATTGAGCCGGTGACGTCGGTCTGAGCTGCGGGTTCTAACACGGGGAAGTGCCAGGTTTCGTACTGCACCATGCCCGAAAGCCCCAAATCGTGCCGCAGCTGGATATCGGCCCGGAGATTTATATCCTGCAAATCGCCACCCTTAAGAAGAGACGGGTCTACATTGTTGTGGCGATAGCCCAGTTGGACTTGGGTCCGAGGCGTAAATGAGTAAGTCGCCCAGCCTTGTTCTCCACGGCCGGCACGGCCAATCCAACTCCCCAGCAGAATCCCGTTGTTCGTGTAACCCGAGCGATACCGAATATCGGTGTAGACCGACCCAATACCGAAAAACGAAGGAATGTTGAGATCGGTCGTGAGGCCTTCAAAACGCAGCTGCATCTTGTGGAGTTTCGGGAGCTGCGGAAAGTAGATTCCAGGGTTGATCTGTGGACGAGTGGATCCCACGGGAGTGTACTCATCAATGACCATGGAGTCCACGTAGAAAGTCAACCAATTTCTGAGACCCGGAATGCGATAGCTGAAGTCGAATGCCGAGAGCCGTTTGCCGGGGTTGGCCGTGGCCGATGCTTTGTGAGAAAAGAACGTCTTCAGGAAACTACTCCAGGTAAACGGATTGCCGGTCCCGCCAAACTGGGCTGTGAATCCGAAGCTAAAAGCGAAGTTGTCCGTCGGGTTGAATGTGATCTTGTTTCCCTGCACCCAGGGCTGGGATGGAAGACCGGGGCCGGTAGAGAAGTTCCACAGCTGCCCTGAGAGCCGCGAGAGAAAGAACTCGCTGTGCGCCGGCCCGACCAGCCGTGAAAGCACTGGAATACGGTAGGGAGCAACTGAGTCGATACGGAACATAGGCAGCGGTTCCGCGTTGTTGGTGAACAGCAACGGGCCGCTTTCTCCGGGTCCGAGCCAGAGGCTCTGCTGGCCGAACGAAAACTGCACGTTTCCGGTCTGAAACGACACGGTGGCGTTTAGCAGACGGAGTCGATCGAGCTGTGAAACGCCGTTGGGATTAATAACCGGTACGGTGTCGGCGACGGCTTCCGCCTGACGCGTTGCGGCTGATTGAGAAGGTACGGCCGGTGAGTGCTGATACTCACCGTTGATGTAGATGGAAAATGGCCCAGCGACGGCCCAGCCGGTTACACCCGACACATTATTGAAACCAGTCCAATAGGGACGGCCATAGTCATTCACGATGGTTTGGCCAAAATGAAATCCGTCAGTCAAAGGCATTCCGCCAATCGCCGTGGTTCGCGAGTAGAGAGATTCCACCCTCGCTCCTACATTTGCGGCGCCATCGAGACGCGCGGTCTCCTCCCTGAACTCTTCTACAAGAGCTGCATAGATCGCCTGCGGGGCTCCAGCGCCAGCATCCTGATCTCCCACTCGATCTTGTGCATCTTCGAGCAGACGGGCGCATTCCATCCGAGTCCAGGGGCGCATGTCGAGGCGGGCGCCTCGGACGTATCCCATAGCGATAAGGCGCTCGAACGCGGGATAGATCCAACTGTCAAGCAGAACGTAGGGCGACGCCATGTTGTCGGGATTGCGCGTGCCCTCGCCCGCGTGGTCGGGCAAGAGACTACCCCAACCAGACCCGCCTAATTCCGGATCATGATGGGCGCGATATACCTGGCGGCCGAAATACCACCCCAGCGCGCTGCCGACGATCACGTCCGAGGGAAAATGTTGCTGGGCGGTGACGCGGGTGATGGTCACCGTGGTTGCCAACCCATACGCCGCCATCTGACTGAACCACCCTGGATATTCGTGGGCCCACACACTGGCAATGGACCAGGCAATCGCCGAGTGCTCCGAGGGAAACGACGCTCCCCCTTGAAAAAAATCTCCATGTCCGTTGCCGTCAAGGGGACGTTGTCGCTCGGTAATCCCCTTGAACAAGTATGCGACTGCTGTGCTGTTGATGGCAGCTTCGCCACTGAGCAGACCGGTTTCCTGCAAGTGATCGTTATGGGTGACATGGCCAAAGAGAAATGAGGCTCCGCCCAGACCAATCATGGAATACACGCTGTAGTCGGAAATGTGCAGGCTGGTTTGCATGTGGCTGGGGTTTACCTGCTTTGCGAACCAACTATCGCTGGCGATAAAAGCAGCCGTCACGCCTGCCGCGGGAAGTATCCATTCGAGATCTTTCACCTTGAAGCGTGTGGGGGCAGTCCAGAACTCCTTTTGGTCTTCCGCCAAATGCTTGAGAAATGGTGTGAGCAGGCGGTTCTCAGGGTCTTCTCCAGTTGGCAACTTGTCGCTGTGCTCAGACTTCGGTGCAGAGGGGACTGGAGTGCTGCCTGCGGAAGATGGCGCTGAAGGAGGGATGGCCTGCGCCCAAACATGCGAACTCAATGCAAGAATTGTCGAGAATATGAGGGCGGAACCTGCGAGCCGATACTTCATCTTTTGAATTTAGAAGACTCTTGTGTGGGTGTGTGTGTGTGTGACTTCATAAAGAACTCCACATTATAAAGTACTCCACATTATTACAGGCGTCCAAATGTGCCTCGCCCCAGGTATCCCTTGCTTGTGAAATAGCAGGGCGCTTTCAGACAAATATATCTGCTTCCGTGGAGAAATACGAGATCGTCGGTGGAGGCTGCCTACTTACCAACAGCTCTGTGCCGCCACCGCGGAGACCGGGAGCCCGCTTCACTACGGCGTCCAAATACTGTTCGTCTGCCAACTGCCGTTGGATGTCGCACATTAAGGGCGTTGGCCGGCTCCCAATAGGCTATCATAGCATCCGCTGCTCCAGGCCTCAGCTAGGATTACTTCATGCGGCTTTTGTTTCTTCCTCGATACGGACCCCAAGGCGCCAGCAGTCGCTACCGAATTTGGCAGTACATTGGTCTGTTTGAGCGGGCCGGCCATGAGATCGAAGTGCGCCCGCTCATGAATGACGATTACCTGCACGAACTCTACAGCACGGGGCATCGGCGTTGGCGGTGGCCTGTCTTAGGCTACGGAAATCGCTTGCTTGATGCTTTTCGAGTGAGTCGCTTCGACGCGGTGATTTGTGAAGATGAAGTCTTGCCGTTCCTGCCGGGCTTCGTCGATGTGCTCTTCCAACGTCTCAACCCCAGGTTCTTTGTGGATTACGATGACAACCCGCACGTCAAGTATGCTCATTGGCCGGTTCTTCGACGAAGAATCCCACGCATCATGGCGGCTGCCGAAGCCGTAATCGTAGGTAACAATCACATGGCGGGTTATGCGCAACAATTTTCGCGGCGCGTGAGCGTGATCCCGACGGTCGTTGATCTCTCTCGCTATCGCCAACGGGCAAACACGGATCCTTCCAACACGGTTCGCGTGGCCTGGATTGGCACACCGCTCAACGCCAGCTTGTTGATAGACCTGATTCCGACCCTGAAGAGACTTCAATCTCAGCACCCAACCCTAAGCTTCCGCCTCATTGGAGCCGGAGCCGGGTTTCCCTGCAATGGGCTCGGGGTTGAAATTCTGCCATGGTCCGAACAGACCGAAACCGAGCTCTTAGTAGAATGCGATATCGGAATCGTGCCGTTGCCCGATACCGAGTTCACGCGCAGCAAGTCCGGACTGAAACCGATCCAATATATGGCCTGTGCTTTGCCGGTTGTAGCATCCCCGGTGGGAGTAAATCGGGAGATTGTCGAAGACGGCAAGAATGGATACCTTGCCACTTCAAGTAATGACTGGTTCCAGAAGATGGACCGTCTCATTCGGGACCCGGAACTCCGAATGAGTCTTGGGAGGGCTGGACGAGAGAAGGTTGCTGCGGGTTATACATTGGAGCACGGGTTCTCCAAATGGCGAGAAGTCTTGGAAGGGAAATGAGATTGTGGATGACCCCAGTCGCGCCCCTGACAAAGCGCCCAAGGTGGCGCGGAACGGACGCTGCTTGATCCGCAACGGCCCGAACTGCCGTTACAGGCCGAAGCGATTGGCGAATCCGCGAACCATAGGTGCCAGGTGCTTCCTTCGCCGGTCGGGTGAAAGCCCATAGCGCGCCACTAGTCTAAGTGTGCTTAACACCAGACGCCCCCCTTTCGATTTTTCTATCGCTCCGAGCAACTGCTCCTCGCCCCCGTCGGAGGCCGACAGCCACGCCCACAGTAAGGCTCTCGTGTGCAAATGGCTCAGCCGTTTTTCGAGCTGCTTGATCTGATCCCGATGCTGCGGGTAACGCTCGGCATACTCACCACAATAAGACCGAAGCATTTCAAAACCCGTTTGCATAGCCTGGACAGTCGAGACGGAAAGCGTGAATGAATCCGCGTGGACACGCGTCTGCCAAAGCAATTCTGCGATTAATGCCACATCGTGTGTTTCTGCCATCCGCATGAGCAGGACCAAGTCGCCGTTGTGAAAACCGATTGCCGGATCGAATCCCCAGGGCCGGATAGCGCTCAAACGATACATGAGCGAAGGAAACTTTACGACGCAGCGCCCGCGTCTCAGCACCTCCATAATGAAGCGGTGACCGGGGACGACCTCGGTCCGGCTGACCATCTGGCGGCGTCTCACGACTTGGCCGGTCTCATCAATTACGAAGCTGTTGCTCCCGACGATGCCAACGTTCGAGTTTTCTCGGAGAGTTTCGACTCCTCGCTCAAGGAAGGTGGGCAAGTAGAAGTCATCGTCGTTGAAATATGTCATATACTCACCGCGAGCCGCCCAGATTCCGCGGTCGAAGTTAGGAAACATCGGAATGCGGGAAGGCGTCCGCAGAATACGCACCCGCGGGTCGCTATTCGCAAAGTCCCGAAGCAACTTCTCTGCGTCGGGAGGACAGGCGTTGTCCAGGATCACAACCTCGTAGTTTTGATAGGTTTGACGCTTCAAGGACTCGAGGGTGTGGGGAAGAAATTTCATCCTCCCGATGGTTGGTATGCAGACCGTCACCTGCGGGACCGGCTGGAATGAGCCTGTGCTTGTACCTTCAGCCATCATGGTTTTCGCCGCGTTTTCTCAAACGCGAAATGTATGCACGACATCAAGAACAGCTCCGACCACGTCCTCGATGTCTGCGTCAGACATTTTCGAGAAGATGGGTAGCGACAGCATTCGCCCAAATTCATGGGTCGCCACTGGAAACTGCACGTCATCCAGTCCGTACATTTCACGATGGCGGGTCAGCCGATGCAGCGGGATAAAATGCACGCCTGCGGTGATATCGCGCCGCTTGAGTTCCGCGATAAAGCGGTCGCGGCCGATCCTCAACCGCTCCGCGTTAAGCCGGAGGATATACAGATACCAGGAGTGCGCTACTTCCGGACTGGCGTATGGCACTTGGAGTTCTGGAGCTTGGCGAAAAGCCGCAGTATAGCTAGAGGCAATCGCCTGCCGGCGTTCCCACATCCGGTCCGCCTTCTGCAATTGTGCCAGACCCATCGCAGCGGCGGTGTCCGGCATTCCATACTTGAAGCCGGGAGAAACGACATCGTACAACCACGTTTGCGCTCCCTTGTGTCGCTCCCAGGAACTCTTGTCCACGCCGAAGTGCGCCATTCTGCGAATCTGTGCGGCCCAGGCACCGTCGTTGGTGACGACCATTCCGCCATCCACGGTGGTAATGGGTTTGGTGGCGCGAAAGCTGTAGGAAGCGAGATGACCCAGTCTCCCAGCTGGAGGCGCACTGGGTGGGGGTGGAGAGGCATGGGCGGCATCGTCTACCACGATCAGGCCGTGCCGAGATGCAAGCTCCATGATCGCGTTCATGTCCGCAATTTGGCCTCCGAGGTGAACTGGAATAATAGCTCTTGTTCGAGGAGTGATGGCCTTCTCAATTGCGGCAGGATCGATACACAGAGTATCGGCCATCACTTCAACCACGACGACGGACGCGCCGCAGTAATGAACCGCCTCGGCCGTCGCTGTGAATGTCATGGTGGGAACAATGACCTCATCGCCCGCCTTCAAACCCACGGCAACCAGCGCCAAATGGAGAGCGGCAGTTCCAGAAATAGTGGCAACAGCGTGTTTGGCGCCGAGCCGGCGGGCAAACTCGCCCTCGAATTCGCGCACCTTGGCTCCGGTCATGACCCAACCCGATCGCAGGACATCAGCAACCGCGGCAACATCGTCCTCGTCAATATCGAGTTCCGCAAAGGGTAAAGGTGCGGTGCGTCTCCTGGCGTTGACGATCAAGTGCCTCCTCGGTAATCACGCAACCCTAACACGGGACCGCTCAGGTAGTTTGTACCCGTGCGGGTGGGCCTTATGCCATCGCCACGCTGACAAGACAATACTCTCCAAATCGCTGTATTCTGCCGTCCAACCGAGAGCATCATGGATCTTGCTTACATTGGCGATGAAGATCTCCGGCTCCAGAGGCCGCCGCGGGCCCAGCTCAACTGGAAATTCAACGTTGCTCGCGCGCTTCAACGCGTCGATGACTTCGCGGGTGCTGAAACCCTTCCCGGTGCCCACATTGAAAACCGCACTCGGTCCACCGGCCACCAAATAGTCGAGGGCCCGGACCAGCGCCGACGCGACATCCAGCACATGCACGTAATCCCGCACACAGGTCCCGTCCGGCGTGGGATAGTCACCTCCCAAAATCGTGAAACGGTCTAACTGCCCCAGCGCAGCATTAACGGCCAACGGCAAGACGTGTACTGGGGGGTCGCGGTCCTGTCCCATGGATCCATCGAGTGCCGCACCCGCGACGTTACAAAAACGAAATGCTACGCTTCGGATTCCATGAGCCTGGTCGTACCACGGCAGTACGCGTTCCACCAGAAGCTTGGATTCACCGTAAACATTCGTAGGTGAGGTTAAGTGCGATTCTTCGACAGGGATGGTTGGACAGTTGCCGTAGACACTCGTGCTCGACGCGAAAATGAAATTTCGGATACCGTGGCGCTCTGCAGCAGCCAGAATATCGATAGACGCTGCGGTGTTGACTTGGAAAAACCGGCTCGCCGGGATCGTCGAACGGCCTTTTCCGTTGATGGCCGCTAAATGCACTATGGCTTCGAACCTGTGATCTTCCAGGCAATTGTTCAGAGTGTACGAATCACAAATGTCTCCACGGACGACCTTAGCGGCGATGATTTCGGGGTGGCCCGTACTACCGTCGTCGTAGACCACCACGTCATGACCAGCCGCTTGCAGTGAGACGATGGCGAAACTTCCGATGTATCCTGCTCCCCCGGTCAGTAGAATTCGCATATTCGCTGTCTCATCGCAGGCGGCAATCTGCGGAACGCAAAGGCTCGCAGATTCACCCACCAGTCTCGCAGGTGACCGTCCCAGTTACTGCACCACCAAAGTGAGCTTCCGTGGTGTGGATCAGCGTTGTGCCACCGCGGATAACGCTTCGGAAGAACCCCAGCCTGGGAGAAAAGTTGCGCCAGGTAGAGTAACCCTCGCGTCGCGGGCCAAGGCGCAGTAACACCGATGGGCGTTGCCTACTGTTGCAACCATGCCAGGAATTCGTCGTAGTCATCCTGTGTTAACCCCACGTGCCACGCGCCCTCAATACTCGAGGCTGAATACCAGACCTGGAAGAGGTTGGTGGAGGCGGCATAAAGGAAACTAGAACGATAGATCTCAAGGTTGTCCCATACCTTGCCTTGCGTCAATATGGGTTTGCTGTACGCCGTCCAGCTAACTCCGTCACGGCTGGTTGCGAAGAAAAGCACGGTATGGTCGCAGTTAGAAGTGGTGGGATAGGCAGTCACCGCAGCCCAAAACTCTCCCTTCGACGGTACGTAAATAACATTGAGGTGCCAGACTACAAATCCCGGCAGGCTCATGTTGGTGGTTTGGGGTGGGTCGGTCCATTTCACCCCATCATTCGAGGTCCTTAATTCGAGGGCAGACGTCGTACCCAGGCAACCGGCTGCGCCAGAATTGACCGTCCACATGTAATAGGTGCTGCCTAATTTTGCGAGCGTCGGCGATTGGGCATCGTAGACGGGAACCTGGAACAGAACACCCTGGTCTTGCCAATGGACGCCGTCTGATGAAACCATTTTGAAGACATGAAGAATGCCTGTCTGTGCTGATGTGTCGATATAGTACACCCAGAGTTGATCCGACGGGGAATCATAAAAAACGGTTGCGTCAGCGAGCAACGCAGGGTCAGGTAAGGCAAGAGGATTCACGAGTCCTGGCGGAACCTGCCAGTTGATTCCATCCTGTGAAGCGATGATCGAAGGATTTTCCTTGGTAGGGTCGCCGTTCGGATAAGGGCTATACGCCATCCAATAACTAAACCCATGCCAGGGTGTATCAAAGAAAATTATAGTAGGCTCTACCGCCTGGCCTGAACCATCGTACGTTGGCGTCGTCAGCGGGCTTTGAGCGTTTGCCAACGGGACTGGGGCAACCGGTTGGGCCGGTTGAGTCACCGGTGGGGAGGTCGAGCCGCAGCCGATGGCAAAGCTCAGAAGGAGGAACAGATATGCAAGGGGCGCGAATGAAATGCCAAATGAGTCCGTATGCCTATACATGATCGAGCCGGAATCCTCTCGCCTGCGTGAATTAAAATTTTACGCCTCTGCTTCATGGTCGCGCCAGAATCAAAACTGAACTTCTTTAGTCCGGAGTTGCGTAACTAATCGGCGGATGTCGCCATGAAGTCTTTCTGGTAGGATATGCCAATGTGCAGAAGATATCTCTCAGAGAAAAATCTCTGTGCCGTCGCCATAATTACGTTGGCGCTGACGGCGAGCGTGGCCTGCAGCTCCAACCCGCCAGTTTCGGTGGCCCACGCCGCGCAATCTTGCCCCAATTTCCAAAGTCCCACGTCCTATCCGGATATTCACGGTGAAGGTGTCTGTCAATTACCCGGGTCCTCAAGCGTCTACACGCTAATGTGGGAAATCGGGTTTACCGGAATATCTCCGCCCGAACCGAACACGGGCACTCTGCAAGTAGCATTTCCGCCGAACAAGACCATCACACAATTGAACGGTACCCTGTCCTCTTTCAGCGATTGCCCTTGGGGCGACACACTAATCCCACCAAACGGTGGAGTTGGCAATGTTGCCCTGGTCAGAGTCTACACATCGACCGATCCCGGTAATCCGGGGACCAGGGTGCCCAGCTACACCTGGGTCATCAAGAACGGCGCGATTAGCGGCACAACCGTCTTCATCAACGATAACATCTCAATTCCCACGGGCGATGGCAACGGTTCCGTCGAGGTGTTCACGGGCCTTCCGATCATCACTCCTCCCTGTTTTTTGACCATGGAATTTCAAGGGCATATGAATATACCGTAGAAGTTTGGCCAGAGTAAGCGTTCAATTTCACACAATCGCCTTGCAGCAGAACTCGGCTGTTCTCTGAAGCGCGTTTCCCTATCTTAATGTGACCAGTATCTCGATCTGCCCCTTCCCTGACGTCAGAGGCTGTAGAGCTTTGCCGATGATTGCGCCTGGGAGTCTGACGCTATCAGTCCCACGCATGGCATATCCTGGAGTCCGGGAAGTCACCAACAAGTCGCCGCGAGTAATCGGTCCGTTTTCCGCGCTCACCTTACAGGGCACGATCCCCACCATCGCCATCGGTATTTGCGCCGCTAGTTGCGGATCTTCGCTGCCACGCGTGGCCCCAATAACCCCCGGTTTGGTCGAATAAACCCCAGCCACCAGCGTCGAATATGGGATCGCCGATAATGAAAATTGACGGTCCCACCTTGTGTCAATAACCAATACATCACCTGGTTCGTACTGCGTCCCAACGCCGCCGGCACTCACCGATTCGGCAAAGTCCGCTCCACCTACTTGGGTGCCACCGTCGAAGTAACCCTTCCCATTGCTGTCAATTCTGGCCCGTGTAAAATTCTTGTAGGCCGTTGGATCGTCAGCACCGCCGACGCCCGACGTGCCGAATTGAAATCTGAAGCTGTCGCTGGAATCGCGGACCGCGAAGAGCATGTCTCCATGACTACTGTGGGTATAGGTATCCGCTGCGATCAAAACGAAGCTGCGAGACCTGTCAACTGCGCCGTTTACGGAGATATCGAAGGCGCTGCTAAATACTCCGCCGCTATCGGTGGTGTCCTCTGCCCAGAACGCTCCTCCTGCCTGGCAAGAGTCCTGGTTAAGCCAATTCGTCTCGCCTGAGAAACAGACGGAATGGTTGGCATGCGCTCCCAGCCAGGTACTGTTCACCTCAAGCCCCCCGGGGTAGTCGATATTCATCCCATACTTAAATGGCACAATCACTAAATTCTTGTTGGGGGTTGAAGACGGAGGGTGGGAGTCATCGATGGTGACCGCATCCGGAACGCAGAGAAAGCTTGCTTGATCAGAAGCCGATTGCTGGCTGCCCGTTCGTTTATCGCAGTAGGCTCGCGATAACCGAAAATGCATTTGCGGGCCTGCTTGTTCCTCATACCCTTGGACTACGTCGCTGTTGTCGGGAACAATCGCGGCTTCGCCAAAATCGGTGCCATTCTGGTTGTTTGCGAATACAGTTGGGCCGTTGATGGCGGGGGCAGCTCCGCTTTGAGCTTGCATACTACACCCACAACAAGACCCTAGAATGACCAACAACACAATTTTCGCGGCTCTCATCAAGCCTCCTTCGTTATTTTGTTTAGCGAAACCCGATTGGCAGAAACTAGTTGCGGAAATCTAAATCTCTGGAATGGGCGCTGCTGCCGTTCTGTAGCCCCGCCCGGACGAGCGCATCTCCCAAGCCTCCACATGTATAATGCCGTCTGCACGAAATGGTGAAAACACTTCGGACCATATGAGGAGAGACTCTAAGATTTCGGCCGGCTTACTGACAACACAGAGCAACACCGAAGACCCGCGTACCCGTTTGGCTGTGAGCGGTCTATGAATTGGGGAGCAGTGGGTGTCAAGGAGTTGCGCGCCAGATTATTCGCCGACATACCAACCGATTGGCAAATCTATCACAAGTTGATCGCTGATAGGCTGGTGCCTGGAATGGCAGTTCTAGATGTGGGGTGTGGGAAGGGTAGCATTTGCCCTTTTCCCTGGCAGAAGTACTCCGACAGGTATTTGGTCGGGATCGATCCCGATCCTGCTGCGTCGCAAAACCCCAATTTGGATCGCCTGGTGGTTCTGCGGAACCGTCAGGATCATCAAGAGTGGCCCCTCGATGGACAAACCTTTGACCTCGTGACCGGCCGCTATGTACTGGAACATGTTGACTCGCCTTCGGAATTCTTGGGAAATGTACGGAAGGCGCTCAAGCCGGGTGGTGAGTTCTTGTTTCTAACCCCGAATTTGCTTCATCCGGCGATTATGGTGTCGCGCGCGCTTCCGCACTCTATTAAGGAACGAGTCTTGGGGGCGACGAGAAAAGGGCTCGATATGGGGGACGTTTTCCCAACGCGATACCGAATAAATACCAGCCGAGCACTCAGACTACACGCAAGCAAGAATGGCCTGCGTGTGAAGCAACTCGCAGTTCGGGAACATCAGGCGGTAGGGTACCTTGATTTCTCTGTTCCTACTTTTTGGTTGGCGTATGCCTACTACCGGACGGTGAAGCGGTCGCATGCAGATCACTGGTTCGGTGCCAACATTGTTGGAATCATGGAACGCGCGTGAAAAAACCTTGACGGCAATCCCAGTTCGGAACCCCGTCGCCCTCCCTGCCGCTTGCTGAGTTTCGTGGCTTTCCTAATTGCTTGCGATTAGTCGCCGGCTTCTGCAGAAAAAACCTTGACCAAGTCCGGCACTTCGGTGCGTTGCGCGAGAGCTGCCATGACCTGCGCGCCAACCTCATCTTGCTGCAGCGGACTGCCGTACTGTTGCAGGAACTTAGCGTTGCTGTACAACGGCAGGTGATAGTCCACAATCAGTCCGTTCTCAAATGCAACCTTTAACTCCTTGATCCCATCTTCCAGCGTTTTCGAACAGAAAAATCCAAGCTCATTCCTGATTTTGTGAAATGAAACTCGATAGTTCCGACGATCGGAAT
>Ga0207057_1093_pt1 | contig 22916 bp, 15 predicted proteins | sample Alteio_BWMinCont_33_FD_153265 | JGI IMG/M metagenome (GOLD analysis project Ga0207057, IMG submission 153265) | Enriched cells from forest soil in Barre Woods Harvard Forest LTER site, Petersham, Massachusetts, United States -... | ecosystem: Environmental > Terrestrial > Soil > Temperate forest >... | reverse complement strand
CAAATTCTACGATGAGAATGGCATTCTTGGACGACAGTCCTATCAGCATGACCATTCCAATCTGGGCATACACATTATTGTCGAACCTGCGAAGGTAGAGCGTTAAGAACGCGCCGAAAACGGCAATGGGAAGTCCCAGCAATACGCTGAAGGGCAGCGTCCAGCTCTCATATTGCGCGGCCATGATGAGGAAAACCACAAACAAGGCCATGCCAAAAATAATGCCGGGCGAAACGCCTTGCGCCGCCTTTTGCTCCTGGTACGACATGCCGGAGTAATCGAAGCCCATCTGGCCAGGCATCGTCTTGTGGAAGACGTCTTCCAGCGCAGCCATGACCTGAGCGGAACTGTAGCCGGGCGCGGCCGCGGCATTAATCTGCACGCAGTTGAAGAGGTTGTAGCGCATGACAAACTCGGCGCCACTGCGCGCATCGGTAGTGGTCAGCGTACTCAACGGAACCATGTCGCCGGAAGCGTTCCTGACGTAAAACTTGCCGAGATTGTCTGCCCTGGTCCGGTAGTCTCCGTCGGCCATAACATATACCTGCCACTGCAGGCCGAAGCGGTTGAAGAAGTTAATCAGCGAGCCGCCCATGAACGTCTGCACCGTCTGGTACAGTTCGCTCAGTTGGATCTGCTGCGTCATCGCCTTGGCGTTGTCCACCTTTACCCCGACCTGGGGAACGCCGAACAGGGCTGTGGTAAAGAGCCCCGCCAGTTCCGGGCGTCTGCGTGCCTCGGCCATATACACCTGGGTCTGTTTCGCGAGAAAGTCAATGCTGCCGCCAGATCTGTCTTCAAGAATGAAAGTGGCGCCTCCTGAGGTGCCCACGCCGGGGATCGCAGGCGGCGGGAACGAGAATGCAAGTCCCCCTGGGACTCTTGACAGGGCCTGCTGAAGGTGAGCTTTGATCCCTTCGTAGCTCTCCTCCGGAGTCTTGCGTTCATCCCAGGGCTTGAGTGAGACAAAGAAGAATGCACTGTAGGTGGCGCTGACGCCGCTCAACAAGCTGTATCCGTTGACGGTGCTGACGTATTGCACGCCAGGTGTGTCCATCATGATCTTCTCGACTTGGCGCGCGGCCTCCGAGGTGAGTTGCAGAGACGACGCGTTAGGCAGTTGCAAGCCAGCATAGAGGTATCCCTGATCTTCATCAGGGAGAAAGCTTCCCGGGAGCTGTTTTCCGAAGTAACCCGCACCCACCGCCAGCCCGGCCAGCAGGAGAAACGCCAGGGCGGCTTTGTGGATCAGGTGCCTGCATATATTCACGTACCCGTCGGTGGCGCGACCGAAGACATTGTTGAACCCGCGAAAGAAGGCGCCGAGGGGTCCTCGAGACTCCTTCTTGGGACGCAGCAGCATGGCGGAAAGCGCCGGGCTGAGGGTGAGCGCGTTGAATGCCGAGAAGAGCACCGAAATCGCGATGGTGATTGCGAATTGCTTATAAAGCTGGCCAGTAATACCGGGAATGAAGGCTGTGGGAATGAATACTGCAGCCAGGATGAGTGCGATCGCAATGACCGGTGACGAAACTTCCTCCATCGCTTTGATGGTCGCGTCGTGAGGTGACAGCCCCAGCTCGATATTGTGTTCGACCGCCTCCACGACGACGATGGCATCGTCGACGACCAGCCCAATTGCCAGAACCATACCCAAAAGCGACAGGGTGTTGATGGAGAAGCCAAGCATGGGAAAGACCATGAAGGTCGCAATCAGAGAGACAGGAACGGCGAGCAGAGGAATCAGCGTGGCCCGGACGCCCTGGAGGAAAATGAAGACGACGAGGATGACCAGAAGCAGAGCCTCTCCCAGCGTCTTGTAGATTTCGTGGATGCCGGCACTGACAGCGAGTGTCGTGTCGAGTGCGGTAATGTAGTCCAGCCCCTGTGGGAACCTGCCTTTCGCCTCGTCCATCATTTTGAGGACAGCGGCTCGCGTTTGCAGTGCGTTGCTGCCAGGAGTGAGGTATAGCGCGAGGAGGGCAGCGGGCTGAGAGGGCTTATTCTCTCCCGACACTCCCAACCGCGAAACATAGGAATAGTATTGCGATCCAAGTTCCACACGCGCCACGTCCTTCAGCCGCAGGATTGACCCGTCGGGCTGAGCGCGGACGACGATCTCACCAAACTCCTCGGGCGTGGGCAGACGCCCCGGAGCTCGCACGTTGTAGGTGAATTGCTGGCCGAGTGGGACGGGCTCGCCTCCAACCTGGCCCGCAGGATTTACCTTGTTTTGAGCCTTGACCGCATTCGTGATGTCGGAGACGGTCACGCCCAGGCTCGCCAGCTTGTCAGGATTCACCCAGATCCGCATGGCATAGGGACCGGCGCCGAATATCTGAACCTGCCCGACCCCCGAGATACGGGTGAGCGCGTACTGCAAATTGATGGTGGCGTAGTTGGCCAGAAAAATGCTGTTGTATGTGCCGGTGGGCGAGTAGAGGTCGAGCAGCATAAAGGGCGCCGTCGTCCCCGGCTGAACGATTACACCTTGCTGGGTTACCTCGGAGGGCAGTTGCGAGGCGGCCTGGCCCTGCCGCATCTGCGCCAGAATCTGGTCGGTGTTGATGTCGGTTCCCAGCGCGAAGTCAACGTACAGCACCATCTTTCCGCCAGAGCTTGCGCTCAAGGAGTACATGTAATTCATGCCGCTGACGCCCGACATCTGCTGTTCTATCGGTGTTGCAACGGACTCCGCAATCGTCTGGGCGTCCGCGCCGGGGTAGGTGGCTTGTACCTGGACCATCGGGTCGGCGATATTGGGGAACTGTGCCGTAGGTAGCTCGAGCACCGCGACCCCGCCGGCCAGCACCATCAAAATTGCGATGACTATCGCGACGATGGGGCGATTAATAAAGAATTTCGACATGATCAGTTGCTCCCGCCCGCCGCGGATGCCGGTACGTAGGGCTTCGCAATGACGGGAATGCCTTCCTTTGCCAGCTGCGGCGCCTGGGCAGCGAACATCTGTACCCTCTCACCACCTTCAACCACAACCTGCTCGCCCTCCTTCAATCCCTCGGTGATGACCCAATTCGGCCCCACTCGGTCTCCCACCTTGACGGGTCGAAACACTGCCCTGTGCTCAGGCGTGACGACGATGATCAGGTAGTTCGACTGCACTTCGATGACGGCTGGTTGTGGAACCAGCAGCGCATTCTCGTTGTCGCCTACCTTGATGCGGACGCGACCGAACCCGCCCGGACGAAGAGTTGCACCCCGGTTGGGAAACTCGGCAGCCATCTGGATGGTGCCTGTTTGCGTTCCGACCTGCCGGTTCACATAGATAATCCTGCCCTTATCGGGGTAAGGAACATCATTGGACTGGATGAACTCAACTGGCAGCTCTGCGCGCGAACCTCTGCTGATCCTGCCAGTGATGAATGCGGTCACCTCTGGCGCAAACTTGAGAAAGAGGCTTTCGCTGGGGCTGAAGTAAGCCCAGATCGGATTCACCTGTGAGACAGTCGTCATCTTAGTGCTGGTTCCGACCAGATCGCCGATTTGGGAATTGGATACGCCGGCGATGCCGTCTATGGGCGAATAGACCTTTGTCCAGGCGAGATTCAGTTCCGCGTTCGCCAGACTGGCCTTCGCGGCTTGCACCTGCGACCTCGCGGCCGCCTGATTGGCCGTGTCCGTATCGAGGTCCTTCTGCGCGATCGCCTTTTCCGCTGCCAGCGGGGTATCGCGTGCAACATCGGCATCGTACTTGGAGAGGGTGGCTTCGGCGACACCTACCTCCGCCTTGGCTTGGTCTAGCGCAGCCTCGTACTGCCTCGGGTCGAGCGTAAACAGAAGCTGGCCCTTCTTGACGAAGAAACCGTTCTGATAATTCTGTTGGAGCAGGTAGCCCTGCACTTTCGGCGTGATCTCGGCATTTACCGGACCGTTCAGCTGAGCCACCCACTCGCCGTAAATGGGAACGTTCTGCTGGACGACCTCCGTCACTTCTACGTTGGGAGGACCTGGCTTAACGGGCGCCGGTTTTTCTCCGCACCCAACAAGCGCCACGAATAGAAATATCCCGACGGCGGCTAAGCTCCAGAACGCGCTTCCCGCCCACAGATTTTCTGGCTTACGTTGCTTCGATTCTGGCGTGCATGGTCCATACAGGTGAAACTCGCGTGTAGTCTGCATCGACACACTCCTCGCTGACGCACTCCTGGGGACGCGGACTTACAAACAGCAAAAGCTTTAAAACAGTAAGTTCGATAAACCCAGGGCGTTGTCACCAAACGGTTGCTGACCTACCTAAAATATGCCAGTGGTCGGTTGAAGCAAACTGGTAGAAGTGACAGTCTGCGCCCGCAATTACTAATAGGTTGTTATGCGATGCCCTCCTACGACGACTGTCAATATTGACAGTCGTCGTAGGCTCAGGCGATCGCTAGTATTAAGTCCCTGCTGAATGCTGGCTTCGGGCCAGAATACGACTCAAGCTGCTGGAGATGTTCCGCCGCCGGAGTGTGCCCAAAGAAGGACAACAGATCGAGGCCCAACCTGGTATGTCAACTCAGCAACGGGCGGACCTTCCTCCCATGGCACGATGTCCTGCGGTGTTGGCAGAAAAGTATCGATCCATCGCCTCCATTTACCTCCGCCCTGTATACGCGGCAATTCAACGTTAAGAGGCTCCCAGTATGCGTTGAAGATGCAGTAGACCAGCATGCCTCCGTCAGGTAGTTCAGCGCTGCACGCAACACTGTGCGAATGGTCGCTCCAGTCCGGCTGATCGAGTCTTACTCCATGCCATCCTTTCATCCCTTTGCTGATCAACTCATTCAAAGTCAATCGCTGGCGGTCAGTTCCCGCACCTCCCACCAGCCTTCTCGCGATGAGGAGTTTCACGAACCGATGCACATCCGCATGCTTTGTGAGTAATGACCAATCGAACCAGTTCAACTCGGCGTCCTGGCAGTACGCATTATTGTTGCCAAGCTGCGTTCGCCGGACCTCGTCCCCCATCACGAACATGGGCAGCCCCAGCGAAAGCAGCGTCACCGCCATGAAGTTCTTCACTTGACGGTTTCGGAGGCTCTCGATTGCAGGATCATCCGTTGGTCCCTCTATTCCGCTGTTCCAGCTCCGATTGTCGTCTCCACCATCCCGGTTGTTCTCGCCGTTTGCCTCATTGTGTTTCTGATTGTAAGAAACAACATCGTTCAGCGTGAATCCGTCATGGCACGCTACGAAGTTCACGCTCTGTTCCGCTTCGCGTGCTTTATGGCGGTAGATCTCGGGGCTGCCAAGCCATCGGTCGGCAAAGTGCCGCACTGAGCATTCATCGCCACGGAAGAAACTACGGACGTCATCGCGAAAGCGCCCATTCCACTCCCTCCAGCTATCTCCAACAAAACTGCCGACCTGGTAGAGCCCCGCTGCGTCCCACGCTTCGGCAATCATCTTTGTCCCCGCAAGCGTTGGATCGGACTCAATATCCCAAAGAACAGGCGGATTGGCCATCACGTGTCCGTTTGAATCGCGCGCGAGAATAGAAGCGAGATCGAAACGGAAACCATCCACATGCATCTCTTGCACCCAATAGCGGAGGCTGTCGACAATCATCCGCCGCACAATGGGATGATTTGCATTGAGAGTATTGCCCGTGCCGCTATAGTTCGAGTAGCGCGACCGATCGTGCCCCAGAACGTAGTAAGCGTTGTTATCAAATCCTCGAAAACAGAGCGTCGGCCCAGTGTGATCGCCTTCCGCAGTGTGATTGAAGACAACGTCGAGAATCACTTCGATTCCCGCCCGGTGCAAGGCCTTGACCATGTCGCGAAACTCATTCACCGGGGCCAGCGAATCCCGACAGGAACTGTACGCCTGGTGCGGCGCGAAGAAAGAAACAGGCGCATAACCCCAGAAGTTGACCCGGCCCGGAGGACAATCCAGAGTATCGAACTGAAATGCAGGAAGGAGTTCGACAGCCGTAATGCCGAGATCCTGAAGGTACGGAATCTTTTCAATAAGCCCGCGGTAAGTCCCTCGTATATCCTCTGAAACGCCTGAGTTCGGATGCCTTGTAAAGCCCTTCACATGCATTTCGTAGATGATCGTCCGCGAAGCAGGCCGTTTGAGCGGAGCATCCCCTTCCCAGTCATATGTGTTCGGATCGACCACCACGCTCTTCATCGCAGTCGCATCGTTATCACCTTTAGCCTGTGCCGCTTCGCGGGAGTAGATTCTAGGCACGACAACACCGCGCCCATACGGGTCAAGCAGAACCTTGGAATCATCAAATCGCAATCCCTGGGATGGATTGAATGGTCCACGGACCCGGTATCCGTAGATCTGCCCGGCACGCACGTCAGGAACAAATCGATGCCAATAGTGATATGTGCGGTTTGCGAATCGGTCGAGCGGAAACACACGGGCAGGGCGCGCGTCGACTTCGCTGTCGAAAAATAGCAGTTCAACCCCCAAGGCGTCGCGTGAGTACACGCTGAAGTTCACGCCGCAAGGTGACGGAGTCGCGCCCAGAGGAAAGCTCCGTCCAGGAGTGTAAGAAGCATATGCGCCTGAGCCAATATCTTGCATAGGGTACGTTGCGATCTGTTGCCCTGCCTCCATCACGTCACCTCTGTATGAGCCGACGATGCACTGTGACATCCTCCCCGACCCCTGCCCTTTGCCGACTCAGGGCTCTGCAGATGCACCGCTCCTTATGACGCACAATCACGAACTCTACGGCAGCGATAACACAAGGCATACGGACACTGAGACTATCGCTGCCGATCGCACCCATAAGAGCGCCTGTCTAGTAAGGCCACCTCCAGCCCGCAGCGTCAGGCTTATCGGTGCCATGCTCGAAAGCATAGTTCCGGCATGCAATCTGCTCGTTCTGGAATTTTTCCTTTGCGTGGGCTCCGATCTTCTGCAATCTCGGGACCCGCTTGATAACGTCCATCGCCAGGCTGAAACGATCGATCTCGTTTTCAATTGCGAGCTCCAGCGGGGTGTTGATGTTGCCCTTTTCTTTGTATCCACGGACGTGCATGTTGGCATGATTCGTCCGGCGGTAGGCCAACCGATGGATGAGCCACGGATACCCGTGGAAGGCAAAGATCACCGGCTTATCGACCGTGAACAGCGAATCAAAATCCTGATCGGTCAACCCGTGAGGATGCTCCGTGCTGGGCTGCAATTTAAATAGATCGACCACATTGATGTAGCGCATCTTCAAATCAGGAAACTCCTGCCGCAACAGGGTGATTGCTGCGAGGGTTTCCTGCGTGGGTATGTCGCCGGCTGACGCCATCACCACGTCCGGCTCCTGTCCCTCATCGTTACACGCCCAGTCCCACATACCGATCCCCTTGGTGCAGTGTGTGATGGCCGCGTCCATGTCCATGAATTGCAGATGCGACTGCTTGTCGCACACAATCACGTTGACGTAGTTCTCACTCCGCAGACAGTGATTGGCAACCGATAACAGGGAGTTAATGTCGGGAGGCATGTAGATGCGCGTAACAGCGGCACTCTTGTTAACCACAACATCCAGGAATCCTGGATCCTGGTGCGTGAAGCCGTTATGATCCTGCCGCCAGACTGTAGAGGTGACGAATATGTTCAACGAAGCGACCTTCTTGCGCCACGAGAGATGATTACAGATCGACAGCCACTTCGCGTGCTGGTTAAACATCGAATCGATGACATGAATAAACGCCTCGTATGACGAAAAGAAACCATGGCGCCCTGTGAGCAGATAGCCTTCGAGCATGCCCTCCATCGTGTGTTCACTCAGCATCTCGATGACCCGGCCATCAGTCGCCAGTTCCCCGCCGTCGGCATCTTCCGGGAAATACTCTTCGATCCAGAACTTCTTGCTTACCTCATAAATGTCACCCAGCTTGTTTGAGGTATTTTCATCCGGCCCAAAGACGCGGAAGTTATTCATGTTCAGCTTCATGACGTCGCGAAGAAACGTGCCCAGCGGGCGCGCGTTTTCCGCTTCCACCGTTCCCGGTTTCTCGAACGTGAACGCATATTCCCTGAAGTCCGGAAGGCGTAGAGCCCGCTTCAGGCCGCCACCATTGGCGTGAGGATTGGCGCCCATGCGACGGTTACCGGTGGGTGAGAGCGCCTTCAGTTCGGGAATCAATGCTCCCTTGCTGTCAAAGAGTTCTTCCGCCTTGTACGAGCGCATCCAGCCCTCAAGCTCCTGCAGTCGATGCGGATTCTGCTTGACATCCGCCATGGGCACCTGATGTGCACGCCAGAATCCTTCCAGATAGTGGCCATCCAATTGCCGGGGAGCAGTCCAGCCCTTCGGAGTCCGCATCACAATCATCGGCCAACGCACACGCTGAGCCACCCCTGTCTCGCGTGCTGCGCGCTGCGCCTTCCTGATTTCGGTGACACAGTGTTCCGTCGTGGCCGCCATCGCTTGATGCATGCTCTCCGGATCGGACCCCTCAACAAAGTGAGGTGTCCAGCCATAGCCCTGGAACAGGCTTTCCAGTTCTTGGTGGCTGATGCGGGCAAGCAGTGTCGGGTTATTGATCTTATAGCCGTTCAGGTGCAGGATCGGCAGTACCGCGCCATCGCGAATGGGATTGATAAATTTGTTGATGTGCCAGGACGTTGCCAGAGGCCCCGTTTCTGATTCGCCATCTCCAACTACAGCGGCAACAATCAGGTCTGGATTATCGAACGCAGCGCCGCAGGCATGCGAGAGCACGTAGCCAAGCTCTCCTCCTTCATGGATGGAACCGGGCGTCTCCGGCGTGCAGTGGCTTCCGATGCCTCCGGGGAAAGAGAACTGCTTGAAGAATTCGCGCATGCCCTCTTCGTCTTCGCATTTGTCGGTATAGATTTCGGAATAAGCCCCTTCTAAATAAACAGGCGCCAGTACGCCCGGTGCCCCATGGCCAGGCCCAGCAAGAAAGATCATGTCTAAGTCGTATTTCTTGATGAGCCGGTTTAGATGAATGTAAGCAAATGACAGACCAGGGCTTGAGCCCCAATGGCCCAGAAGCCGATTCTTGACGTGCTCCGGCTTCAGGGGCTCTTTCAATAGCGGATTGTCCTGCAGGTAAATCATGCCCAGCATGAGGTACGTGCAGGCGCGCCAGTAGGCATGAGTCTTCCGCAATTCTTCAGCGCTGAGGGGGTTGCCCGACACAGTCGATCTTGCCGGGCCATACGCAGTTAACGCATCGAACACGCTTTCGGCAGCTACCGCGGTTGTCATACATCACACTCCTTCGCCGATTTGAGAGATATAGAAAGCCTAGAATCATCCAGTGCAGGTGTCGTCTGTCAGAAGTGACAGAGCTTGACACTCAAACAACACCGTACCGCTGGCCCAGAAGTAACGCTGTGACTGATATCACGCCTGCTTTGTGAACAGAGCGTTAAGAGTGATTAAAGGGCACAGTTCGCTTGCGTGAGGCAATCACCCGGCTTGGACACCCGGCTTCGTCTAACCTCGTGCAGCTTAGGCGGAAACCATGTGGTTCCTCACAGCGTACCGCACGAGTTCGGCGTTGCTCCTGGCGCCAAGCGTCTCCATCATCCGGTACTTATGAAAGGCGACCGTCCGGGTTGTCATGTTCAGGATGCCGCCGATTTCCTTCATCACTTTGCCTTCGGCAAGCAACTGCAGGACTTCTCGCTGCCTCTGGGTCAGCCGCTCATCCTCTTCCACCAGCTTCCCCTCTTTTTGTCGTAGATAATCGATCTCTTCTCTGCTGAGAGTTCGAGACATATAGGATTTGCCACCCAAAACCTCGCGCACGGCTGTCACCAACTCCGACGCAGCGCAGGTTTTCACTAAGTAGCCGGAGGCGCCACGGCGAAACGCCTCAGCGGCAATCTCAATGTCACTGCTCATGGTAAGGAATACAAGCTTGACCGCAGGCAATACTTCCTTTACCTGCTGGCCGGCGTCGAGACCGTTGAGAACCGGCATGGCGATATCGACGACAATCACGTCCGGCTTCAGTTCCGCGGCTGCTTGCACCATGGCGCGGCCGTTGCTCACAGTACCCACGACGTCAAACTCTGTTTCGAGCAACTTTCTGCATAGGTCGGCCAAAAGAGTATGATCGTCGGCAATCAAAATACGAGGACGGTTACTTGGCATGATCACCCTCCGGCCCTTAACTTTTGAGTAAGGGAGGCGCTGGGCGCAACTAGGAAAACTCCTAGGTGTTTTGCCTAGCCATTAATGCGGCACAGAAGGCGACACGAAGCGTTGATCGGAAAGAGCTTCATGGATCGCAGGAATAAGGTCGGTTATCATGCGGGATTTCGTGACATAGCCAAGCCCTCCCGCGGCGAAGCACTCCCGCACAAATGCAGCGCTCTGATGAACTGTCAGGAAAATGAGCTTGGCCGCCGATCCCGCCTCGCGAAGCTCGCGGGCTGCCTCAATCCCGGTGAGAATTGGCATCGTAATATCCATGACAATCACATCCGGTTGAAGCCGTTGCGCTTCGCTGACCAGGCTCCTTCCATCATGGACGGCCCCTACCACCTCAAAATTTGCATGCAGGAGAGACACCAGACGATCGAGCACGGGATGATGGTCGTCCGCGAGAAGTACCCGTGGCCGCTCCAACGCTGGCCTCTCTTTCCCGGAACTCGGGGAGGCCGAAACGATGGAGATTCCACGCCGAGCCTTCGCTAGCTTCCGACCTGAGGTGTGAGACTGTAATGCTAGATAAAGTTCCCCCCTGCGCCACCTAGCAGAATTGACAGTCTTTCAGACGCGGGCCACTGTCCAATTTGAGCCGACGCGCCAACCGGCCCGGCGGCGTGCCTCAAGAACCCCGGCGATCTAACTTGAACTTATCTGTCATTCGCTGTCCATCTCAGAGGCTGATTTCGCCGCACAGGTGAACCTTCACTCCCATTTCATGGAGCATTGCGGACTTGACTGCGAGAGCTTTGCTGGCAGACGCAGCATCCGGAGCGTAGGCAATGCTCACATGATTTGCTCGATGGCGTGCCATGAAGCCGTCACGCGTAATGCCGTGGAAGATTGCGCTCACCAGCGGCCATTGGCTTGTGGTGTTTTTCCAGCGGCGTGCTGTCTCTTCGGCAGGCAGTTCCACGACAGAACCTCGACCAATATCGACGTGAAGCCCGCCATCTTCGACAAACACCCGGCTCCATACAATCTCTCCCGCTTTGCCGACACCCTTGAGCGTGCCTCCACCAAGCGGAAAATACATAGGCGGCTGACGCTCGCTCGATGCGCCCTTATAGCCGTTTACGAAGTGGCTTGCCGGAGCCGCGCCCGATATCTGAAGCACCCAGACAAAATCATCGATGCCATTTCCTGCATAATGCTCGCCCCAACGAACATCATGTAGCGTTGTTGCTGGATCAAGCTTCAGCGCATTCCAGCAGCGATTCGTCACCAGAGCATCCAGCCCCGCGCCTTCATCCACTTCGTTGAAATGCGGCAAAGGCTGCCCGGGATAAAGCTCCTTCCCTGACTCATCGTAAACAGGCGGACGCTCCGTGTTGTTGAGCAGGCCTTCCACCAGGTCAGAAGCCGGCGCCATATCTTTCAAGCCTTGCTGGTACTGAATGCCAATCGCGTCGCACCCAAACTCATGCGCGATGCGAACGGCAGAAATATACATCCGGCACTGATCGAGGATTTGTTTATCCGTAAGATCGGTAGCCTCATTCGAGCCCGTGACGAATTGCAGTCCTCTATCGTCCAGCCAATTTCGCACTGCGGACGCCTCCTCATCCTGCACCGTTCGCATCCGGGCTACGAGCGCCGATTGGCTGAGGCGCTCTTTGAAAACGCCGGTGGGATTCAACAGCTCATCGTCGATGATCGCGTTGTACATGCCCATACAGCCTTCATCAAAGACACCAAGAATCGCCTTTCGTCGCCGAAGCGCTGACGCAAGATCCGCCCCCACGGCTCTTGCGTCAGCAGGAAGAGCGTTGCTATCGAGATCGCGCACATGACTGGTGTCGTGAACAAACTCTTTATTTCTGATCCATGCCCGCACACCGCTGCAGAAAAATTCATCTTTGAAGTCTTCGCTCCAGAGTGTGCTGAATTTAACTCCCGCCTTTACCAGCGAACCGTTGAGATTGAGCAAGCCTACCAGCCCCGGCCACTGCCCCGACCAGTTTGCGACAGTGAGGATCGGTCCGCGATGACCGCGCAGTCCCGGCAATACGTGGTGCGAATATTGCCAGGCAGCCGTCGCAAATATCAGGTTCGCCTCCGGATCGATATCCGCAAAAATGTCCATGCCCATGCGCTGGCTGGAAATGAAGCCATGGCCTTTCCGGGAATCCACAGAAAAAGCGCGCCTTACCGGCACACCCTCCCGCGCAAAACTTTGGGTCAGTTTCCGTTCCATCTCCTCCTGTGCAGGCCAGCAGGCCAGGTTCGCCGACTGCCTCAGGTCACCGCTGGTAATAAGCACCGCCTCTTTGATCGGGTTACTCGTTGCGGTCATCGAAATCTCCTTTCCCGTCCCGCCAAACCTTTGCACGCCAATCAACATTATGCTGTTGAAGCTACTTGACAATTTTATTGCCGGAGAGCAAGCACCCTCGCCGGTAAACATTTACCACTCCGTACAGAACCATGCACGGCCAAAGATTGTAAGGACTAATCAGTAAACATTTTCATCCACATGCACTTGACCCGGTATTCCCCTGGCGGGATGCAACGCGTCGCGCCTCCATCTGTATCATGAAATAAGCAGCCGATTCGCAGGTATGACGATGCGTATTCTCCCTCTCGCCATACTTCTTCTCGCTCCCCTGTTCGCGCAGGCACAGGCCCGTCCCGACTGCGCATTGTGGCCGGCCTCACTCACGCAGATGCGCCATTGCTATCGCCCGCTCCTCGTCTTCAGCCCCAGCGCAACCGACGCCCGTCTCGTCAAACAGCAATCCACACTCGACGAAGCCGCCGACGACATGATGGATCGCTTTGTACTCTTCACTCCGGTCATCACGAAATCCACCAACTATCAGCCGCCGCTCGACACGCCTTACGCGCTACTGAGCCAGAAAGAGTTAGCCGCGATCCGCAATCATTTTCAGATACCGGAAAATCAATTCACCATTCTGCTGCTCGGCGAAGACGGCACAATCCAACTTCGCAGTACCACGCCAGTCACAATCAACCGTCTTAACGCATTGATTGACGCTATGCCCGATCGACAGCTGGAAATGCAACGCCCGCATGCAAATTAGCGCGATTCAACGGTTTCTTGACGTCGATTCAACGCAACCTGGGCTAAGATGTACCATCTAACTAGGTAAGCCATCCATGAATACAGCCACCACTGTAACTGCCCCCGAGAGTCTTACCCCGAGAAATCCCACACCGCTCAAAGAACTCGTAGCCGCGCTCAAGCGCGTCACGCCTCTGCAAGGCATGGAAGAGTTCGAGTACGAGTGGTTGGCAACCCACGGCACTGAGCGCTTCGCCGAAGCCGGTGAAACCATCTTCCGCGAAGGCGAGCCCGCGAACGAAATGACCATCATGCTCAAGGGCGAGATCCACGTCCGCCGCGAGCACAGCGGCCCCGCCGCGTTCTGGGTGGGACGCTCCGGCATCATCTCCGGCCTGCTGCCTTACTCGCGCATGAAGACCTACGGAGGACACGGCTATGCCGTTGCGAAAACCTGGGGACTACAATACCCAAAATCTATCTTTCCCGAAATGATCGCAGCCGTCCCCTCCATGACGCAGCGCTGCGTCTCCGTCCTGCTCGACCGCGTGCGCGAAATCACCCGCATGGAGCAGCAGACGGAAAAGCTAAATGCGCTCGGCAAGCTCGCCGGCAATCTCGCGCATGAGCTAAACAATCCAGCCTCCGCCGCGCAGCGCGCCGCCTCCGGCCTGCTCGACGAGCTCCATGTCTACGGCCAAGAAAAATTCCGTCTCGGCGGCCTCTGTCTTTCTGAGGCGCATCTCCTCGTCGTGCGCAAATGGCAGGACGCAGTGCTCGAGCACGCAAAGGAACACCGCGGCAAGACCGCAGACATCGCTGCCCGCGAAGATCAACTCTCCGCGTGGATGCGCGATCACAATATCGATGAGTCGTGGAGAATCAGCCCCGAGTTGGCCGAAGCAGGAATTACACTCGAAGGGCTCGAATGTCTCCCCGGCTTTCTCGATGCCGACGCCATCGCCGTAGTCCTCACGCAACTCGCCTCTTCGCTGCGCGCGCGCGGCATGGCCGAAGCCATGCTCGACTCCACCAGCCGCATCTTCGATCTCATCCGCGCCATCAAGGACTACTCCTACATGGACCAGGCGCCCATTCAGGAGATCGACATTCCGCAGGGCCTCGAAAACACCCTGACCATGCTGCAGTCACGCCTGAAACACGTGGAAATCGAGCGCCGCTTCGCGCCCGATCTACCGCATATCAGCGCCTACGCCAGCGAACTCAATCAGGTATGGATGGCCCTGCTCGAAAACGCGCTCGACGCCATTCAGGATCGCGGCAAGCTCACGCTCAGCGTGCACGTCTCCGGCGACATGCTCCTCATCGAAGTATGGGACAACGGCCCCGGCATCCCGCCCGAGTTGCAGGACCGAATCTTCGAGCCCTTCTTCACAACCAAAGCCCCAGGCCTCGGACTAGGCCTCGGTCTAGACTCCGTGCAACGCACCATCCGCAAACATCGCGGCTACGTCCGCGTCCAATCCGAACCCGGAGCCACCTGCTTCCAGATCCGCTTGCCCATCGAACAATTACAAGCGTACTGAAGCAGGGCTCAGAGCTGGTCCCTCCCCCCCCGGTATTTTTGTAAATTATTCCAATATCAGGGACTTAGCGTCATTCGACTTCCGCTCATTTCCCATGCAAATGAAAAAGGCTCGGCCAAATTCGCCGAGCCTTTCCTTTGGTTACAGGATATCAGCGGTGTCAAGCGTCAGTTGTGCTTCACGAAAGTACCTGGAATCCCGACGATGTCGTTATACAGAGTCTCCAGGTAAACATCCGAGGTGATCCAATCTCCCGACCAATCCTTCCATGGATCAAGAATCTTCTCATGCTTGAGTTGATCGAGAGTTTTTCCTTGTTTGACTCCCTGGTCCACCACCGCTCGCGTTTCCTTAAGCATTTTCACGAAAGTCCGCACGTCATCAAGATTGGAAACCACACCGTGACCCGGGATGACTTTAACGTCCGGGGGAAGTGTGGGAATCACCTCTTCAAGGGCAGCAATGAGTCCGCGAACGGAACCTCCCGCAGCTAAATCAACGAACGGGAAACCGATGCGAAGAAAATCGTCGCCCATATGCACGACGTTCGACTTGGGAAAATAAACCATACTGTCGCCATCGGTGTGGCCATTCTGAAGATGCCTTACCTGAATATCTTCGCCATTGAGATGAATCGTGACGTCGTGGTCAAAAGTCAAGATTGGTAACGCACCTTTAACCTGAGGTTTGGCTTCGAATTTGAGGGAGCCGAGATTTCCTGCTTCACCACCGTTTTCAAGGCGTTTGCGAACATTATCGTGGGCGATGATGGGCGCCTGTTTCTGGAAATAGTCGTTTCCATCTGTGTGATCAACATGATAGTGAGTATTGATAACGAAGCGGATCGGCTTATCGCTAATTCCCTTGAGAGCAGACTGGATTTTCTCGGCCAACGGCGCGTACTGGTCGTCCACAATGACAATTCCATCCTCTCCGATGGAAGCAGCGATGTTGCCGCCTTCTCCAACCAACAAGTAAACGTTCCCGGCAACTCTTGTAACTTCGATGTGGATCTTACTTAGATCCTGGCAGTGAACAATGGAGACGAAACCGCTCAACAGGACGGCAACCACTATGGCCGACTTCCGCATCACTTATCCACCTTTTCCGAGGGAGATCGTTTGCAGTTTGTTTCGCTTACCCGTGAAACACTTCCATACAGGTTCAGAGTCCGACCGGCACGATGTTCCGTGGCTAACCGTCAACGCCGAATTGATGCACTAGCTCGAGAAAGCGCGGATCGTGGTGCATGAACTCGAACTCGGGTGCGGTCTTTATTTCAAGGACCACATCCCCATTGTTTTCTTCCCGGGCCTTCTTAAGGTTCTCGATCGCTTTTTCCGCATTTTTAGCATTGCCATATTGGAAAGCAGCCGCAAGACTGCCCTTGTGGCTCTCCATCAATTCGGCGGCCCGTATCAGGGTGGCCTGCAGCCCGGAGTGCGCGTAGACTCCGGCAAGATCGTCTTGATCGTGGACCCACAGGTCCAGGTGTCTCGCCGCGCCTTCTTTCTTCTCCGCTTCGATCGCTTCGGGAACTCGACCCTGGAGCCAGAAGACACGCGCCATAAATCCGTAAGGTTTTGGAGATTGCGGAGCTATTTCGGCCAGGTATCCCGCCTGGGCTAGGGCGGGTTCTAATTCATTCGAGTCAATCAGGATATACGTCCTCATGGCATTGACGGCTAGCCCGAACGGATCCAACTGCTTTGCCTGATCACTCTCAGCTAAAGCATCCTTAGGCCGCCCGACTCGTAATAAATAGCCTGAATAGTAGTGGTGGGCCATGGCGTAATTAGGATTCAGTTCAGTGGCCAAGCGCAACTCCTGTTCAGCCTCCTGCAGCCTATGTAGGCCAAGCAGCGTAATCCCAAGCGACGCGTGGCCTTCGGCGAGTTCGGGGTCCAGGGATATTGCTTTTCGCGCGAATTTTTCAGCGGAAGGCAAATCGACTTTGATACCCCAACCAACCGAGAAACAGTCTGCCAGGCCGGAATAAGCGGCCGCAAATTCAGGGGCTTGTCGAATGGCTTCCTCGAAATAGCCTTTGGCCTTCTCGATTGCGTCGGGATTTCGCTGGTTCCAAAGATATCGTCCCCGTAGATAGCTGTCGAAAGCCCCGGGCGAAACCCCTCCTGGCGTGTTTCCATCCGTTTTCCCTTTGGGCAAGACTTTACCCCCGATTTCCTGCGCGATATCACGGGCCAAGGTGTCTTGCAACGCCAAAGTGTCCGGCAGATCCCGCTCATAGCTCTCCGCCCATAAGTGCGTGTCGGTTCGAGCATCGATCAATTGTGCAGTGATCCGGACACGGCTCCCCGATCTTGTGACCGTGCCCTCCACCACGGCGTCTACGCCAAGTTCCCGGGCAATCTCTTGCACGGGCGCGGTTGATTTCTTGTAGCGCTCGACGGATGTGTGCGAGATGATCCGGATCCCACTCATTTTGGCCAGATCCGTAATCAGCTCGTCTGTCATACCGTCGCTGAAGTATTCCTGCTCTGGATCTGCCGACAGATTCCGTAACGGCAGCACCGCCAACGAGCCGATCCTCCGGTTGCCGGCTTGTTTCCACGGCCATCCACGGATAAGAACCAAGACAGCCAGCGTCAGAGTTGCTGCGGCGATCGATATCAGAACAAGACGAGAGCCGCGATGTCGCAGAGCCGGAGGTGAACCGGCCGATGGCGTCGTGCTCTGGCCCTCAGTGGCATCAGTAACCGCCGCAATGAAGCGATAGCCGCGTTTGGGCACTGTCTCTAAATAGCGTGGTTCTTCAGCATCATCCTCGAGCACGTTCCGAATCTGCCGGATGGCATAGTTCAGGCCATGCTCGAAATCCACGTAGGTCTCGGAGCCCCACACCTTCTGGGCTAACTCTTGTCGCGTGACCACCTCGCCGGCACGGCTTGCCAAAATCGTCAGAATCCTAGCCGGCTGAGGCTGGAGGCGCAGGATGGCGCCATTTCGCCGAAGCTCCCCTGTGCGGAGATCCAGAACGTGGTCGCTGAAGCGGATTTCCTGCGATGTTGTCCGTGCGGGCACAGGAAACTCCAAAATGCAAAACGCCAGCCTGCGGGAGGCGTCACATTATACCGTGCAGAGTCATGTCCTTTGTACATAAACGGTTAGCCTTCCTCACCAGAAACTCACCGTAAACTTACCTTCCGCTCATTGACCGATCTCGGAAAGAGCTGCATCTTTGACCCGTTCGGAAGACGAGCGGTGGTTGCATACCAGTGCATCTGCTGAAAACCGAAGGCGCAAAAAATACCAGGAGGGTTCTATGAAAACTACGACTCGTTTCTTCAGCTTTGTTTCTAGTGTGGCCCTATTGCCCGCATTGCTCACCGTAAACGGATTTGCAAAGACTCCAACCTGCTCAGACGTTGGCGGCGTAATCCTGACAAACATAGGAGGCTTCGGACAGATAGACGGCCATCTCACCACCATGGGGGTCGCAACCGGCGACCTGAAGGGAGCCCTCGGAGTCGAGATCTTGTCAGTCAGCTCCGATTCCACAACCATCACGGTGCAGCACCACTGGGTCACCGATACGGGAGAAACACTGACAATCGACCAGGCCCAGGCCCATGGCACGTTTGTTGGGACAGGGTTGCTCGCGATCACCGACTACAAGGTCCACTTAAGCGGAGGCACGGGCCGTTTCGCCAACGCTACCGGGGATTTCACCAACATTGGAGAAGTCGATTTCAACTCCGGTCAGGCCGTTCTGCGTTACTCGGGCCGGGTTTGTTACGCGGGCAGAGACTAACGAAACCGAGACAATTTGCGGCGGGGTACCCCATCCTTTGGCGCAGTTTGCCAAGGGGTGGGAAAGCACAAGCCTCACTCAACCGCAGTCCCCAAAACCCCGCATCTTCAGGCAAGAAAACAGCGAGTTCGTAGCCTAACGGCTTGAAGGGGGAAGGATCCCAGCGATACCCTCAATAGCCGTTCGCGATGAGGTATTCGAGCGTCAGTTCAAATTCAGGCTCAGCCTTCTGCTGCTGCTCAAAGAACTTCATCATCACATCCGCTTCCAGATTCACCGGATCGCCAGCCTTAAGCATGCAGAGGTTCGTATGAGCGTAGGTATGCGGAATGATCGCAACCGTAACCGTCTTGCCCTCGAACCTGGCAACCGTCAGGCTGATGCCCTCAATGGCGATTGAACCTTTCTCGACCACGTAGCGCCCGACACTCTCAGGAACCGCAATCCGCAGCCACCAGTCGGTCTCAGAACGAGCAGATTCGGGAGAAACGGGCTCAAGCCCCAGCAGCGTCCCGGTCGCATCCACATGCCCCTGAACGACATGGCCGCCCAGCGGAGTGCCCGCAGGTGTCGGCAGCTCCAGGTTGACTACCGTTCCCGGCACCAGGCCGGCAAGCGAAGTCCGGGCCACCGTCTCCGCCGCCAGATCGGCATGAAAGACCGGAGGATCGACCGAAATATCGAGCGCGGTCAGGCAGACGCCGCTTACGGCGACAGAATCGCCCATCCGAAGCCGCTCGGCCAGCCTGGGCGCCGACACGGCAATGCGCCGCGTTCCCGCCCGCTCCTCAACGCTAAGAATTTTTCCCGTCGCCTCAATCAGTCCAGTAAACATAGCCGATCACTTCCCCTTCACGTTCCAGGGATCGCGAAGATACCCCGCAAAGCAACCATCATCGCCGATAGCCTTCCATGAGATGCGTTCCACCCCAGCGTCGATTCGCCCGCCCTCAGCCAGCAGCGGAACCGCATCCGAACCGAGAAAGCGAGGAGCAAAGAACAGACACAGCTTGTCAACAACCTGCTGCGCAAGCGCTGCGCTATTGAGTCTAGAACCAGTCTCAAGCATCGCACTCAGCACCTGCATCTCGCCAAGCCGGTCGATCACGCGAGCAAGAGAAACGTGCCCATTTATCGCCTCAACGCGCTCCAGGCGAACACCAGCATCTTCCAGCGCCCACATCCGATCCGAAACAGCCGACGCATGAAAAACCAGCAAATCGCCCTGCGCAGAACGCACCAGCTTCGAATGAACCGGCAACCGCAACGAGGAGTCAAGCACAACCCGCAGCAAAGGCCTGCGCCGGGGCAATCCGCTGCGATCCGTAAGCAGCGGATCGTCAGCAATCACAGTATCAACGCCAGTAATGACCGCATCGGAAGCATGCCGCATCCGCTGCACCACCGCGCGCGACGCTTCGCTGGTAATGTAATGCGTCGCCCCCATCGGAACACGTCCCGGAGCAATGCGCCCATCGAGCGAAACACCAGCCTTTAACGTGACGAAAGGCAAACGGTGCTGAATATACCTGGCAAATCCATCGTTCAGAGCACGCGCTTCATCCCGCAGAACATCGGTCGTGACGAAAACACCGCCAGCCCACAGCTTCGCGACGCCCTCTCCATTCACCGCCGGATTCGGATCACCCGTCGCAATAACCACGCGGCTCACCTGGGCAGCGATCAGCGCATCGGCACAAGGCCCAGTTCGCCCTTGATGCGAACAAGGCTCCAGCGTGACATAAGCCGTCGCTCCGCGAGCCTTTTCACCAGCCTGCTTGAGAGCCACGATTTCGGCGTGATCCAGCTTGTCGTACTCATGAAATCCTTCGCCGACAACGCTTCCGTCACGCTGCACCAGAACGCAACTAACCGCAGGATTCGGCGACGACACGCCTACCGAACGCTGTGCAAGCTCCAGCGCGCGAGCCATCCACTGAAGATCAACGGACGATGTAACCTCTTCAGGCAAGACTTAAACTCCGAGCAGCGAATCGACAAACGCAGCGCTATCGAAGGGCAGCAGGTCCTCGATCTTCTCGCCAACACCAACAAAACGCACCGGCAGATTCAACTCGCGCGCAATGGCGACAACAATGCCACCCTTCGCCGTGCCATCCAGCTTGGTAAGAACAATGCCCGTAACACCAGCCGACTCGGTAAACAACCGCGCCTGCTGCAGCCCATTCTGCCCGGTCGTCGCATCCATCACCAACAGCACCTCATGCGGCGCGTCCGGAATAATGCGCTGCGTCGTGCGCCGCATCTTGTCGAGTTCCGCCATCAGACTGTTCTTGGTATGTAAACGGCCGGCAGTGTCGACGATCAGAACATCATTATTGCGGGCCTTCGCGGCCAGCAACGCATCGAAGAGCGCTGCCGAAGGATCGCCGCCCTGACGCGTCTTGATGATTTCAACCCCGCTCCGCTGTCCCCAGACCTCGAGCTGTTCAATGGCGGCCGCGCGAAACGTATCCGCCGCGCACATCAGCACGCTCCTGCCCTGCGCGCGGAAATAGGCAGCCAGCTTGCCGGTGGTCGTCGTCTTACCGGTACCGTTCACGCCAACCATCATGATGACTTCAGGCGGCGAGCTGACAATACGCGCAGGACGCTTCTGCTCATCGAGGATGCCTTTGATCTGCTCCTTCAACAGCTCTTTGAGCTCAACACCATCGCGGATCTGCTGACGCTTCGCGCGATCGCGCAGCGCATTGATGATCTCCGTGGTCGTCGTCAGGCCAAGATCGGAAGCAAGCAGGCTCATCTCCAAATCTTCGAGAGCCGCTTCGTCCACCTCGCGCGTGAGCGCGATAACGCTCTCGATCCGCTCGCCCAGACTGTCCCGCGTGCGCGAAACAGCCTGCTTCATCCGATCGAAGAGGCTCTTCTTTTCCGGCTCGTTCAGGCTGCCAAACAGCGTTTGAATCATGCTGTCTTGAGTGTAGCAAGCTACTCGTCGCGGCCCGGACGCGACATCAGCTCGCGCATCGCCTCAACCGGAGATTTATCTTCAAGCAGAATCGCAGCCACCTGTTGCGTAATCGGCATCTCGACATGATGGAGACGGGCAAGCTCAAGCGCCGCCGACGTTGTCCGCACACCTTCGGCGACCTTACCATGCAGCCCGGCGAGAATCTCTGCCAGCCTGCGGCCTTTGCCTAGCTCGATTCCAACCGTGCGATTGCGCGAAAGCGACCCAGTGCAAGTCAGCACCAGATCACCAATGCCAGACAATCCCGCAAGTGTTTCACTTCGCCCGCCGCATGCGACAGCAAGGCGCGTAGTCTCCGCAATGCCGCGTGTAATAAGCGCCGCGGCGCTGTTATCACCGAGCCCAAGCCCAGAAACAATACCAACAGCAATCGCGATCACGTTCTTGAGCGCCCCGCCCAGTTCCACACCGATGACATCATCATTCGTGTAGAGCCGCAACGACTGGCTTCCGAACTCACGCTGCACTCGCGCTGCCAGATCAGCATCCTGTGACGCAATCGTGATGGCTGTCGGAAAACCCGCCGCAACCTCCCGCGCAAACGAAGGCCCACTGAGCACGCCAACCGGCAGACTCAGACTGAATTTGCCAAGCACATCGGCAATCACCTCGCTCATGCGCAGCAACATTCCGTCCTCAATGCCTTTGGTAGCACTTACCAGCATCTTGCCGGAGCGCAGAAACGGCGCGAACTGCTCATAGCTCGCGCGAACATGATGCGATGGCATCACGCTGAAAACGATATCTGCATCACGCAGTGCTTCTTCTATGCTCGACATCGCGCGAATACTTTTCGGGATGGGGAAGCCAGGAAGAAACGCAGCGTTCTCGCCGCTCTCAGCAATCGTCTCGCTCACCTCAGGCGAATGCGACCATAGCGTAAGGACATGACCACCACGGCGCGCAAGGCTCAACGCAATCGCGGTGCCCCATGCACCGCTGCCCATCACGGCAATGCGGCTCATGCCGCAGTTGCCTTCGTTTTGCCGAAGCGATATTCCGTGCCACGCAACAGGCGATCAATATTCTGATGATGCTTCGCGATGATGATCGCCGGAACGATCAGAATCACTGCAATCATCGGCACCGAATAGGGAAAGTGCGGAGCCAGAAAGGCGAAGATCGGGAACGATGCGGCACCCAGGATTGAAGCCAGCGAAACATACCGTGACAACGCGAATATAACGACGAACACACCCAGCGATGCCACGGCGGCGAGCCATGCCACCGCTACAAAAACCCCAAACGCCGTCGCTACCCCCTTGCCGCCTTTGAAACCAAGCCATATGGGAAAAATATGCCCTGCGATCGCCGCCAACGCCGCGAGAGCAGTCGCATTCTGCAGCGGCACCTGCTCGAACATGTGCAAATCCAGCACCCACGCCGCGGCAACCACGGCAATGTAGCCTTTCAAAGCATCCAGC
>Ga0207057_1092_pt1 | contig 22977 bp, 18 predicted proteins | sample Alteio_BWMinCont_33_FD_153265 | JGI IMG/M metagenome (GOLD analysis project Ga0207057, IMG submission 153265) | Enriched cells from forest soil in Barre Woods Harvard Forest LTER site, Petersham, Massachusetts, United States -... | ecosystem: Environmental > Terrestrial > Soil > Temperate forest >... | reverse complement strand
CAAGTGGAAAGTGAACTCGAATCTTGGGACGGTTCCGTCGTTGAATCAGCGAGTCGGCGGTCTGCGTTGGTAGAGGTGATGCTCGATGTGGTTCTGCGGCGTCCGGCTTTGTTTTATCTTCCGAGGCGTCCTGCTGGATTCCCTGAAGTTTTCCAGTCTGGCAGTCGCTTGTTCGAGGCGGCTGACACCGGTTGGTATGACCCTGTTCGAGTGTGTCCAGAAGATGGTTGCTTGCTAGTTGATGGATTTGAATGGCAGGGTGGCAACGGCGGAGCGGAGACAGTGCTCCGTCGCTCGGGAGCACAGGCTATTGCATTCACACCATCTGAGTACAGCGGCTTCCTTTCTCATCGAAGCCTGAATCTTGGTGTCAAGTGCGCTGTGTTGTGTACGGAAGGCTTAGCTGGGGTCGCTGCTCAGTATTTGGAGAATGTTTCAGGACGACGGTGCCCCGCGGTCACAGATTCAGAACTGCCTTCAGGGTGGTCTTTGTTTACCAATGTCGTACCCACTCGGAGCATGCAGGTGCCGGATGGGTTAGATGGTCTAGAGATCGATTCTACTGTTGAGATCGTGCCCTCCGGAGGACTAAGGATCGGAAGGAAATGGGCTTGGTTGGCTGGGGCATCTCCACAGGTGTATGTAATGGGACTTGAGCAGGGTCATCAACCGACTCTCGATGGTGAGCCTCTTCCTCTGTCTGATGATGGTCTTGTTCAATTCGGTTCCAGATTCTCGCGTAGCGGAATATATATCCTCGAAGCAGGTCGATTGCGCAAGCGTATCGAAATCATTGAGCCTCAATTCGGAACTACGGAGCAAAGTCGCGATAGTGAGGTTGTCGCCCATTCTGTGGTTGCGCTTCCAGCGGGACCATGGGTGTTAATTGGTGCAGTACCGGGTGAAGTGGCGTACGCGAGATCAGAGTCCCGTAGCGGCACTCTTGCCAAGAGTTCGTTCGTGCCCGTTTGGGCGGTCCAGGTGGGAGCCGGTCGAGGGGCTAGAGTTGCTAGGCTCAGCTGTATTGAGCCTCGCGTGCGACGTGGGAATGGGTCACTCGACCCAGTCCGCCGTCGAGCCAGGCATTTGGAACTGTGGCTTGACGCGATTTACAGCGCCCAGGTGCGCCGTCCCACCTTCATTCGAGTGTCAACGACTGGCTCCGATGAATCCACTCTGAACTTGTGGAGACAGTATGTCCTATATGCGAGAGAGCTTAAGCGATTATTCAAGAGGCATTAATGGACTGCGACCTTTTGTTCTACTGGATGACTCACATGGGAGAAGGATCATGGGAAGGCTTTCGTCGTTCAGTCAAAGAACTTGATGCGACCGATGACGACTTGATGGATACTTGCCGACATTTGAGAGTTGCGCTCTCGGATCTGGGCTATGTCGATTTTTTTGTCGCTGGTAGCCAGAAATGGAAAGTTCTGCCGCCCGTGCTTGGCGGTCTGCCAATGCGCGCTGACACGTTTGTTCTTAGCGGCGGTCGTACTCCTAAACTCTTAACAAATTTGGAATCAGCTGCACAGAAGCGCGGGTGTCAGATCGATCAGCACGCGGAGGAACTCGGACCGGAAAGAATTTATGTGATTGGCGATGAGAGTGTGCTGCCTGGGTTGGCGGCCGAGGTGCACATCGCATATTCGAGGAATCTCGCAGCTCAGTTGTGCGAGCGGCTGGTTCCGATATTCGAGCAGTACGAGCGGGCAGAGGAGGAACGACCACCCATAAATTGGAAGGTCCGGTCCTTCGATCTTGAGTCTCTAAAATGGGTTGATGGCTTGCTATTACGTTCTGCCTGTGAGTACACCCCAACTTATGGGAGGCCTCTGTATTTTCTTCACACAAAAAAGGGGCACCTAGTTCGAATGAGCAAAAGGGATGCAGTTTACGCGTCCGCTGCCCTTAGGGACTTCAGCCTGGTAACTTACGATCTCGCCAGAAGCGAATTGTCCACGCCGATCGAGGCACCATTGCCCGAGGTACTGGCTCGAATCGCTTGTTTGTCCAGCGGGCTGCCTGCGCGAGTAGATCGCGGGAGACTGTGGTATGAGGAAGTCCCTCAGGAGATCGCGGCGATTCTGGCAGTAGCTGCTAGCCAACGCTTTCCACAAATCGAAGCCCTAACAGGAGTAAGTGGGTAGCTCATGGATGCCCCGTTCCGCATATTCGACCAGGTAAGGATGGCGTATCTCCGCTACCTCGACAGTCCTTTCCGTTTACGTTACGAGGCTCTGCGAAACGAACGTCGTACATTACTAAATCAGGACCGCCAGCTTTTCCGCAAACCGTTAATCGAGCCGATTCCACCGTATGAAAGCTCCGATTTGAATGTGGCACAAGCATGCGGCAGGCTTGGGGTTGCTCCTGAAGCGGCTGATTTCATCACCCGAGGGCTTTTTAACAAAGAAGTGCTGCTTCATCGCCATCAATTTGAGGCTTGGCAGGCTTCTCGGGCGGGGAAGGCGGTGGTCGTAACTTCTGGAACTGGATCTGGAAAAACAGAATGCTATCTGTTTCCAATATTTGCCTATCTCGTTGAGGAGGTTCTGCGAGGGTGGGGTGCGCCGAGTCCTATTCCGTCCTCGTACCACTGGTGGCGTTACGCGCGCCAGCCCCGCATTTCACAGCGTTCGCATGAACCGAGTCAACGGCCCAAAGCAGTCCGAGCGCTATTGCTATATCCGCTTAACGCATTAATAGAGGACCAACTGAGTCGAATTCGGAAGACTTGTGATCAGGCAGAAGCGCGGCAGTGGTTCACGGGGCCTTGCTCCGGACACCGATTCTGGTTTGGAAGATACAATTCTGTCACTCCTGTTCCAGGGCTAGAAGCAAATCCGCAGAAGAGGCAAGAACTAAAGCGCCGCCTGGGCGAAATGGATGCGGAATGGGCTCGTGCGGTGCAGACTGTACAACGCGAGAGGGATCCTGAGGAACGTCGAAAGAAAGCGAAGGTACTGGAATACTTCGAGAATCCAGATGGATCTGAAGTGTGGTCTCGCTGGGACATGCAGGAGACACCACCAGACATTCTCATAACAAACTACAGCATGCTTAACATCATGCTGATGAGAAGTCTGGAGGAAAACATTTTCGAGAGTACTAAGAACTGGCTTGCCGCCGATCGGCAGAAAAATGTTTTCCATTTGGTTGTGGACGAATTACATAGCTATCGTGGGACTCCAGGGACTGAAGTTGGATATTTGCTGCGGGCCTTTGTTCACCGGATTGGGTTGGAGCCGGATTCGCCTCAGTTACGGATTATTGGCACTAGTGCGTCTATCGAAAAGAATGATGGGCAGAGTCTTGAGTATCTGCAACAACTGTTCGGTCGCTCCTCCTCATCTTTTGAGGTACTTTCCGGGACACAGCGTACATTCAGTAGCTCATCGACGAGGATCGAGGGTTATCGTAATGAGTTTTCCAGCTTCGATAATGAAGCGCTCGTACTGGAGAAAGCCGTCCAATCGTTCGCGACTTCAATAGGAGTGGCTTCATCAGGTTCAAACGAGCATGATCTTGCTCGTTGTTTGGAGTACGTTGGCGCGCTGGAAGCGGTGCGTGAGACGGGCGCCGAGGAACCATTTACGCTGGAAACACTCGCACAGGTTGTGTTTGGGGGGACTTCTGATCTTGCGATTTCAGCCGCGCGAGGGCTGATTTTTGCGTTGACCCACGCCCGCGTGCCATCCGCGATCCCAGGTGAAACGGTAGCCCCATTGCCTTTGCGGGTGCATTATTTCTTTCACAATGCTGGCCGAATCTGGGCTTGCGTGAATCCAGAATGTTCCGGCAGGACAAACCCGCCTGATGAGAATGATCCGTTACCGGTTGGCTGGCTTTACACCGAGCCGAAACCGCGTTGTAGTTTCTGCAACAGTCGCGTCCTCGAATTGCTGTACTGTCAACCTTGCGGCGAGGTCTATCTAGGCGGTTATAAGAAGGAAGACAGCCAATCGCCGAACAACTGGTATCTATCCCCTGATTATCCAAATCTTGATCGCGTTCCAGACCGGGCGGCTTCTCTGGAGCGGAAATTCGGCGAGTATTTGGTTTTTTGGCCCGCCAACGGAAGACCGCTCTACAAAACCAACCGAGCGGGTCCAAAATGGCAGTGGCAGGACCGTCAGCCGGGTTTTGCATGGCAACCAGCGGTACTGGATATTAACTTAGGAAGGGTTTCTTTTCCGCAGAGGGCGAGAACCGCTCGCACAGGTGAATCCACGGGATATGCTTTTAGTTGTCCCGACGACGAAGCCAACGCATTCCCCTCGAAATGCCCTCACTGTGGCGATGACTGGGCGGGCCGTCGTGTTGATTCTCCGATCCGCGATCTTGGGTCTGGCTTTCAGCGCGTCATGCAACTTCTTACAGATGCTATGATGCGCGAAATACCTGATCTGTCGAAACGTAAGCTCGTTCTGTTCTCGGACAGCCGGCAGGACGCTGCCAAACTATCGACAGGCATTAAACTGGCGCATTACTTAGATAACGTCCGCCAAATTGCGTTCGGTCGTCTACGGCAGCAAATTGAGAACGCTGCGACGGCATATTCAGAAGAGGTAAAACACCATCAAGCTGTTTGCGAGCTACTCGGTCTGACCAAGAAACAAATGTCGGGCGGGCTGCAAGGTTCCGAACAGGCGCGGCAACAGGAACTCATTCGTGCGCTTGAGCCTTCTGCAGTAGGCGAAGTGATGCGTTTGGCTGCGGACGGAGGCCCCGCTCCACCTCCGCCGTCGCGACCCACCGAGTTTGGTGTGATTCCATTTAACGACCTATTAGATGTCGTCCGAACGACTCTTCTGGACATAGGTATGAATCCTGGTGGGCCGATGCCTGCGGACGTGCGTTATAAGTCACAATCGGCGGATGTGCTCTGGACGAGCCTCATTGAATGGAGTGCGGCCCCACGTACGTACCTCCGCGGACTTCAACCCGGTGCCGAGCAGGAACTTCGAGATCGGATTGAAGCAGATTTGGTTGAATCTGTCGTTAATGGAGTGCTTTTTGCTCATGGAAGTAGGGATTTCGAATCGCTTCGCCTAGGGTTCCTATGGATCAACGACACGGGACCACGTGGAATCGTGGAACAATCGGCTGCCTCGGTGATCCGACTACTGGCCTCGCATTTTCGTTGGCTCAGTCGGACTGCCGAGGGGAGGGCGCAACCACCGGAATATGTTGATTTGTACCTTAAAGAGGTGGCGAGATTGCACGGGTTGGATGCAGCAACCCTGCAGACCGACGTTGCCGCTACTCTAGGTCAGAGCCTGGATCAATGGTTGGTGCTGCCAAGGTACCTTCGTGTGCTGACCCCGATACCGTCCTCGGACGGTTGCATCGACGTGTACGAGTGTCGTCGTTGTGGGCGATCGCATCTCCATGCCTCCTCGGGCATTTGCACCGGCTGCCGTAACCAGCTCGCCAGTGCCGCAGGTCGACACGCCACGCAATCCGATCCTGATCGGATGGACTTTTACGAATATCTGGCTCGTTGCTCGGACCCGCCGTTCAGACTCGCATGCGAGGAGCTTACAGGGCAGACGGACCAGGATGACCGCCTTGATAGACAGCGATGGTTCCAAGAAATATTTCTCAGCGGCGAAGTGGAAATCGCGACCGGAGTGGATCTATTGAGTGTAACAACGACGATGGAAGCAGGTGTAGACATCGGATCGCTGCTTGCTATCGGGCTAGCTAATATGCCGCCGATCCGATTTAACTATCAACAGCGAGTCGGTCGAGCTGGTCGGCGAGGTCTCGGTATGTCGGCAGCGTTAACACTGTGCCGTGGGCGCAGTCACGACGATTATTATTTTGAACGACCCAACCTCATAACTGCCGAACCTCCACCTCGACCGTACATCGATGTAACACGCGTCGAGATTGCGCAACGGATTGTAAACAAAGAGGTATTAAGGCGCGCTTTTCGAGGCATCCATATCGAGTATTCGGGCGACAACGTACACGGCGAGTTCGGAACTGTGGACCAATGGCCACTCCACCGACCCGTTATTGAAAGATGGATCAACGGAAATGCGGGAGCTATCAATGAGGTTTGCCGCGCAATCCTGCGCCGCACTGCTATGGACTCCGCCCAAGGCATTTCCGAGATGGAGTCTCTGACTACGTCGGACCTACTTACTCGAATCGACGAGGTTGTCCTGCATCAAAGCACTCGCCCTCATAATGCTCTGAGTGAACGACTGGCATCATGGGGCATCCTCCCTATGTTTGGGTTCCCGACCAGGAGTAGAAATCTGTTTCACAGGAAACCTGTTAGATGGCCTCCCAAATTTGGTGTGATCGACCGCGAACTGGAAATTGCAATTAGCCAATTTGCTCCAGGCGCTCAGACCGTCAAAGACGACAAACTCCATACTGCAGTAGGAGTGGTTGAGTTCATTCCGGATGCTGGCGGAGTGACCATGGCTCCAGATCCGCTCGGCCAGCCCGTAACCGTCGGGGTGTGCCGACGCTGCCAAGCGCTTGTGGAAGATCCTGCCTCGACGGGACCGTGTCCATTGTGCTTAGCAGCACGGGGACAGGGTGGCTATCGTACGGTGGACTTGAGCGAACCGCCGGGCTTCAGCACGTGGTGGGGTATTTCTGAGCTGGCAGAATTCCGCGGCGGATTTGAATTCACTCCTCGTGCTCTCCGCGCAAGGATGGGATCAGGATTGAGCTCCTTCAAACCAAAGTGCAATTTCAGTATTGATGCTGATTCAGCCCGCGTCTATCTGGTCAATGATAACGACGGCGCAGACTTTAGCTTTGCAAAGCTCGATGGCCGAAACTTCTGGATGGTTGATAGGGCTTTCGACACTGCACTTCTTGACCTGCAGCGAACCGACCGGGGACACATCCAGAGGCCCAATTATGATCAATCTGTACCGATGTTGCAGCGCGCGTTAGCAGCAATCAGTTACACCGACGTCCTTGCGGCGGGAATCCAGTCCGTCCCGGTTGGGCTGTGTCTTAATCCGGCGATTGCCACCGCGAAAGCAGCTTGGTATTCATTCGGATTCATAGTACGTCGGGCGGCCGCAGTGAGCCTAGATGTAGCCGAATCCGAACTCGACGTAGGCATTCAACCCACCCCTGACTATTCGATACCGTTCGGTCCCCCAACCGCACGCATTTTCATTTCTGACAGCCTGGAGAACGGTGCAGGATACAGCACCTTCTTAGGTGACCGAGACAGATTTGAAGAGTTGCTGCGATTCCTCCTAGGTCAGCGCCGGCCCTCGTGGGCTAAGCGATGTCCACCAGATTCTTTCTACACGCCGCTAGTAGAAAAAAAACACGCCGACGATTGCGCGAGTTCCTGCCATCGGTGTCTGCGAGAATTTGGGAATATGGCATACCATCCGTTGCTGGATTGGCGTTTGGCTATCGATATGGTGAAACTGGCTCTCGACATCACGGCCCCGATTGACCTGAACTGTGGCTATTGGTCGGACTTGGTTGCCTCGACTGCAGGGCCCTATTTTGCGGGACTGAATCTTACCCCGACGAGCCTTGGCAGTCTTCCCGCTGGTGTTGGTGCCGGCACCCGTGAGGCGATTGTTCTCATACACCCACTCTGGGACGATGATCCTGCAAATTATCGCCCAGAAGTAGCTGCCGCAGTTTCCGAAGCGCAGAACCAAGGCCTAACGCCAATTCTGCGTTCTATATTTCATGCCGTTCGGTTTCCATACGAGTGATCAGGAGCGGGAAACAGATGCACGTACCGCAGCCACCCAAAATTCCCACGCTGGATCATATTTCTCCCAGTGTTTACGAGGCTAGTCTGACTTGCCTTGCTAAAGCGGTCTGGTATGCCGCCGCCGGCAAGGGTGTGCTCCCGACTCATCCGGCTGCGATTCTTGGCACATGCTTCCATTCGGTTTTGGCTGCCGCGAATGTGGGGAAGCTCGGGAGAGAAAGCGAAGCCGCACGACTTTCCGGAAGAAACCTTTTTGATCGGGAAGCTGCGTCGAACTACCGAGGTTCACACCCACTGCTTCAGGCGAAGTTTCCCAACGTCGAACGCTTGCCTTATTACAATCTGTATCGTGAAAGGGCAGCCCTCTACGGCAGCCTTGTCGCAGCAGGCCGGACGCTGACCGAGACATCTGAGTTGCGAGGTGTGACTGCAAAGGAATCGCAAGTAGAAACCTATCTCAGATCAACGGACGGTTTGATAGTCGGCCGCCCGGATTTTCTCGATCGAGAGTCTGGAACCGTGGTGGACTACAAAACGGGCTTGATAGAAGGCCCTAACGAGGTTTCAGAACGGGAAGCTCGCCAACTGCGACTCTACGCATATCTGGCGGCAGAGGCGGGTTCTCCAGTTTCAAGGGGCGCTATTGTGAGAGGGGATGGTCGGAAGGCTGAAATTCAGATGTCGGAGGATGAAATTGATACTGAAGCGAGCAAAGCGAAAACTCAGCTTCAAGCGATCAATACAGCGTCAAGCAGTGATAGGACCTTTGATGATCTTGCCTCGCCGTCGGCTGATAATTGCAGCAGGTGCCCTTGCAATGTGGTCTGCCAACGGTTCTGGCAAAATGCCACGCCGGAATGGGTTTCTACATGCGGTCTTTACGTTGAAGGCCGCGTCACAAGAGTGACAGAGAGCGCGCAAGCGGGTTTTGAAGCCATAACGCTCGATATGGAAGTGCAACGAGGGACGCTGAGTTCTGCGCTTGCATCCGTCGAACAAATTCCCAGAGCTTGGTTGACAATTCAGGATGATAGGCTTCCTGCTGTTGGCGACGTCGTACGCATCACGGATGCACGCCACTCACGAACCGAGGGCGATGTGGGCGTCGTGCGAGTTGACAAGACACTCACAGCTGTATGGGTCGCAACACGAACTTCCCCGATTTCTGCATCAGGTCATCCGCCCACTGTGGAGTAGCACGCTCGTGCCCGACAACCTGACACCCGAGCAGCGGAGCTATACGATGTCACGCATTCGGAGTAAGAACACCTCTCCCGAGCTGACAGTCCGGAAGTCACTCCACAAACTGGGCTTGAGGTTCCGAGTCCATGACTCGTCTCTTTGTGGTTGTCCGGACTTGGTTTTTCGAAAGGCTCGTATTGCCGTTTTTATCGATGGTGACTTTTGGCACGGATGGCGCTTCCCGGTCTGGAAGCACAAGTTGGCGCCCTACTGGCGTGACAAGATTGAGGGGAACCGGCGGCGGGATCTTAAGAATTTCCGCCGACTCAGAAAGGCTGGATGGCGGGTGATCCGACTCTGGGAACACCAAATCGAGCACGCTCCAGATGAATGTTTGGCCAGGGTCATGAATGCTGTCCCACATATGGTGAACGAATGATAACTGCACAAAAAGTTCCTTCAGTCGGTCCGTTGACTCTAGGAGCCGTTTACAAAAGGTCCCAACTCCATAATCGCTTTGGTGGCAATCGCAACGCAGGCATCGTCCCATCGAAGAAAGAGCCTGCGATCTTGCTGTTTCACACGGACGAACCTGTTCAGCAGTTTTACAGGGACGGTTTTGATGGCAACGGGATCTACTGGTACTGTGGTGAGGGTACAAAAGGCGAGATGAGTTGGACCTCGGGCAACCGTGCAGTTCGAGAGCATGGCAACAATGGGTCTGACCTGCTTTTCTTCCAGCGAATCCAGCGGAAAGGAGGCTTTTGGCGGTTTTCGTTTGTTCTGCAGTACGTATGCTACAAGGAGGAGAAGCGCAAGGATAAAGTCGGAGTCTCGCGTACAGCAATTGTTTTCGGGCTCGTGCCCTTACCCGACAGATCACCGCTGATGGCCGAGTGGGCAGATGTCAGTCTGGCGGAATTACGCCACGCAGCGGCAGGCGAAGGTGGTCTTGACGATTCTTTGCCGATAGAAGTCAGGCTGCGGGAAATGTGCCGCAGGTCGGAGGCGGTGCAAGTGTATGCGCTCGGACGTGCGCGGGGCGTGTGCGAGGCTTGTGGTGGATCTGCACCCTTCACAACTGTGTCTGGGAATCCATTTCTCGAAGTGCACCGTATCGACCGCTTGGCCGATGCTGGGCCGGAGAGAATTGACAGGGTCGCTGCCATTTGTCCGAACTGTCATCGGCGTTGCCATTACGCGTTAGATTACCGCGAGTTCAATTCGGATCTGCGCAGCAAAGTGGCTGCCATCGAGGCTTCCCAGTAAGCCTGGCTTGGCTCGGAGGCTTGTTTCAAGGCGACTAGACAGTAAGCATTGTAGGTTTCAATTGGAGCGAATCGATCGCAGGAGTACGAAGAGAAGGAGAGCCGAAATGAGACGAGTGCAGGTCATCCCAGATGGGGAGTTTCGTTTATACGGCGCGATCGTTGCAAAGGAGGTCGAATTAACGCAGAGGAATAGAGGAACCTTTCACCGGAGTGGTGCTAAAGAGAAAAATAAGGCCAAATGGAGCCACAGTAGCTATCCTGGCTGGGTCAGGCTCGCGCGGGGAATGGGCGAGATTGTGCTGATCGAGGTTCATTCCAAGAAGGAGGGGGCTGAATGGCAGCTCCTGCATGCAATTCTCGGGTTTCTGGATCGACATTTCTCGGGGAAGATCAAGAGCGTTCACATACACTATGACGATTAACCCTCCCGAGTCCGTTTGGAGTTAACTCCAGAGATCCCGAGTTACAGCAGATCGGGCTGCTTTGAACAGTTCGATGATCCCATCGCGGATGTTCGTAATTCTCGAAACTGGTTGTCATTTTCGCCATCGCGATTCTTGTATCTTAGTGGTTGGTAACGTCACAGTCCCATCCCAATTGCCAGTCCGGTCGATGAAGGTTGATTGATTTCCAGGGCCGAGGTCTTCGAGACCTCGGCTGCTAGTTGGAGTCCCAGTTTTACCATGTCGTCGGTGAAGAGCGTGGCCTGATGGCTGGCGCGAGAGATGGAGACATAGCCGAAGCGTGAGTTGAGAAGGTCTGGGTGGACACTGGTGTCGGCGTGGATGAGCACGCGTTCGGCCGTGAGGCCTTGGGAGCTGTGGCTAGTGATCGCATAGCCGTGGTCGAGATGACGATGCTCGTTGTTGTTGAATTCGATCTGGCGGTTGTTGTCGAGGCGGACCGACAAGCGACCATCGGGGTGGATCGCCTCGATCGCGGCCATGTCGCGATTTGCAACGCCGAGTGATTTGTCGGGGGCAGTAAACTGGATGCGGTCGCCTACGGAAAACTCGCGTTGGATCTCTTGATAGACGCTGACGCCTGTAAGCCGGCGAGGATCGTAGGTCGCAAGGTCTCCATTCGCCCTTTCGACCGTGAGTTGGTTTGCGGATGGGTTGATCGCGACAACGGACGCATAGGCGGCAGCTTCAATTCCGATGGCTTTGCTGCCCCGACCGTAGCGAACCACGTCGTTGATCTCGTAGTGGCTTGCCCAGGATCGTTCGGCTCCGGTCATGTCCTGACGCTGAACCAGGACGCGAAAAGTATGATCTTCCGGCGCAAGGCTTCCATTGGCCTTTAACTCCTGGCGAACGGCGACGTTCAGCTCGCGGCGGGAAGCATTGTCCGGTGAGACGATGAGAGTGTTCTCGGGCGATTCGACGTAACTCTTTGCGATGGTACGGACACGTTCTTCTGCATTGGGAATTTCCTTCACACGGCCCTGCTGCTGGAGTGCGTCGAGCGCAGCGGAGACTTGGCCCGTCGCCAGCAGTTCGACGGCAGATTTCAGAGCGGGCTCCTTTTGGCGTACGATCTCATCGAGTTTGGCCGTACGCATTCCGGCTTCCTGCAGTTGCTCGAAGGGGCGCCCCGCTTCGACGCCCTGATGCTGGCGGGTATCGCCGATCAGAAGCACACGGTCATTGGGACCGAGCCGCGAGAGAAACTCGTGCATCTGGTTGGTGCTGGCGAGACTCGACTCATCGACAAGGTAGAAGTGCTTTTGTTCTCGTAGGTATGGATTCGAAGTGCGGGCGAGAAACGCTTGCAGGGTTCCAGCTTCGATACCTGCCTCTTTGAGTTGCCGCGCGGCCCGGGAGGTCGGGGCGAAGCCCTCAACCTGATGGCCTTCCCTTTCCGCGGCACTGCGGATGGCTGTGAGCGTGGTCGTCTTGCCCGCGCCAGCGAACCCTTGGATTCCTTGGATTCGATCCGAGGTGCTGAGTACATCTTCGACCACACTCTTTTGTGCCTGATTGAGATGCTGGTGATGGTCGGCAACGGCAATGGCCTTCGGGCGCGAAAGGACAGGCTCGACCTGGTTTTGTCCGTCACGCATTCGTCGGAGAATCTCATGTTCCGCTTCGATAGTTTTGGCGGTGGTGAATTGACGGCCCGGAATACCCTGATGCCGCTCGACGATTTGAAATTCTCCGGAGGCTAAGCGGTCGTCAAGATTGGCGCGGACCTGGGCATGAGTGATCTCCCCCATGCCGCGACGGAGCGCGTCGCGGATCAGCGCCCGTTCATCCACAACGGCCTCGCGCTCGAAGTTTTTGTCGCGGGAAAAGGTCAGGGATTCTCGAACGCGGTCAAACGAGTTGACAGGTTTCTCTTGATGTTGAGACCGTTCCCGCGCTGCTCGTACAACAGCGTCCGCTTGGTGCCCAAAGTCTGCCGCCAGCTTTCGATGCGCGGCCATAACCTCTCCCGGCGAATGGATCTCCTTGCGGTCACGGGTCGAATGCGCAGCGATCTCGGCAGCTTCCTTCCCCGAGCGGCCCGTGCGTTCGAGGTATTCACGAATTTGTTGGCTCCGGGGACTGGAAGCGTCGAGGTATTCCTGCGTGTAGCCTTTGATCTCCGGCGCACCGCTCCGCCCAGTCGTGATTTCGTAACCGAGTTGGCGTAAACGGTAGGTCAATTCGGATTGATAGATGGCCGTGGCGAACTGTTGCGAGGCGAAGAGGCTTTGCGGCTGGATGGCACGAGGCTGGCCGTTGTCGCGCTCGGTAACGTTGAAAACGACCGCGTGAGTATGCAGTTGTGGCGCGACATAGCCGTCGACCGGGCGGGCCGTATCGTGCTCAAACTTGGCGGCTATAAATTTGCCCGTGGTCTCAGGCGGATGATTCCCGCCTATGCGGGCTTGTGTGTAGCGTTCGAGTTGGTCGAGGGCAACGCGAACGCTCTGCCGATGGGCTTCGCGAACACGCTGATCGCCGCCGACTAGCGCGGTTAGCGAGACAGACTTGGGAGCCGAGAATGTCGCATCCCACCCAGCACGGTGCTCCATCGTCCTGATCGTCTTTCCGTCTGCATCCTGATACTCATACGACGCTCGTTGTCGCACAAGCTGCTCGCCGGTCTGTGGATGCTGCCCTTGGCTGAGTTTCGCGAAGTCCTCGGCAGAAACGGTCCCGGCAAGGCCCAACTGCTCGGCCAGTCGTCCTTGCCATTCGCCTGCGATGACGCCGCGTTGCGACCAATAGTTCTGCTCCTTCGCGGTGAACTCCTTCTGGTGGTAGGTCTGCGCCTGGCCAGCAGAGAGCGGCTTGGAAATGGTCAGCATCGCGGTTACTATCCCCGAAGATTGAGGCTTTGTTGGGCGTTGACGTTCGTCTCAAGGTCGGTCTGCGGCTGCGGTATCTCAGTCGCTGTCCCTGGCGATTTTCGCCGGAGCGGCGTGGGCACATTTGCATCCGGCTTCAACTCAAGCGGACGCAACTGGGGCTTAGCCGCTCCGATGTTTTTGGGATCGTAGGGGAGCTTGTCGTCGGGCGTGTCGCGGAGATCGAAGTTAGTGGCCAGAGCGGGCATATCGAAGTACGGAAATGAGAAGCGCGTCACATAGTTCTCATACTTCATATAGGCGTGGAGGTCCGGTAGTCCGGAGATTTCGGACTCCATTACCAGCGGTTCAACCTGCCGGTCCAGCGCAAAGTTTCGTCCAGCGCGGGACCCGTCGAAGTGAGTCTCGCGTAGCCGTTCGATCTCGACTTTTCCAATGAACTTGCTGACCCACTCGCTAGCGGCCGGCTCCTTTGTCTTTAGCCAAATGCTGGTTGCCGGTTGGGACAGCATGACCTCCGCCAGGTGGCCGTAGAGGACTTCCAGTTGGGCCTTACCCTGGAAACCTAAGATCACGGGATTATTGCTCTTCCGATTTTCTGTAATGGCGGTATGCAACTGGGGGAGTTTCTGCAAACTTGCCAACTCGTCGATCACGAACCATGCCCGCTTCTGGCCCTCCTTCGGCTCGTTTAGCAGACGCAAGACGAGCAGGTCGATCCATAGACTTTGAAGCGGTCGAAGTGCCTCACGTTCTGCCGGGAGTGAAGTAATGAAGATCCAGCCCTGCCGCGTTTCGGCCCACTCTGTGGCCGACCACTCGCCATTCGCGTCGTCCTTGTTCGGCAAGAGGCGGAGGCTGTCTGCAACGAGTCCAAGCGAGCCAAGAACTCCCGCACGCTGTTGGTGCGCCCTCGGGTCGATTAGGTGAGCATGCTCTGTTCCTTTCAGCCTTCGGTCGATCTCCTGCGGGTCCGACATCCACTTCACCAACTCCTCTGGCGTCGGGCCATAGGCCATCAGGAAGGCGAAGATCTTCTGCGGGGACTCGATGAAGAATTCACCCTTCTTGTCCTGCGGCGGCTGGAAGAGGGAGACCGCCAGAGCCTTCGCCTCGGAGCGTCGGCGGAGTTCTTCAGACGGTCCCCAGTAGGGACACCGCTTGTCGAGCGGATTCAGGATAACGTCGCCGTTTTTCGGGTCGTAAAAGCGTTTGACGAACTCCCGTGCGGGGTCGTAGACGATCGCGGAATCGCCACGATGTTTTATCTGCCGAAGAATTTGGAGCATGATCATGGTCTTGCCCGCCCCGGTATCTCCGATGATCTGCATGTGCTGGGCCTCCGCCCGCTGCGGTATGCGGATCATTGTCTTCATTTCGTTGGTCTTAATGCCTATGCCATCCCCTGCGACCCTGTCGTTGAACTCGCTCGGCGTCATCATCTCGGGGCCTTTCAGTCGTCGTCCGTATCTCAGCGCCTTGCGTCGTCGAACGTCCTTGGCCATGGAGAATGGGAGCTGGATGACCAGTGATAGCAGACCGAAAAGCAGCGGGAGCTTGTAGAGATCGAAAAGGCCATCTCTTCCGTAAACTGCATTCCTGAGATAGGCGCTCAAGGACGCGTCGATATATCTCTTCTCCGGTCCCAGGTAAAGGATCGTATAGCCGCGCTGCAAGGCGGGCTGCGAGAGCGCGAGCGGGATGGGCTTACCGCCCGGTTGCGGCGTCGTGCCGTCTGTCACGTCGGTGTTCGTTGCCAGATGCGGTTGAATTCCGCGAGCGCCCACCATAAGCATCCGGTAGTCGTCTCGGCGGCTCGTTCCGATTGCTCCTGCAACGCTCGATCGGATGTAGGTGGGCGTGTAGAACCTCTGTAGGGGGCTGTTGCCGAAGGTGAACCGACAGTAGAGAAAAAGTCCGGTAAGAACGAGCGCCATGAATACCGCCCCATACGTATAAATCGGGCTGTGTGGCGGCCAGATGATGGATTCCTTGCGTCCCCACTTTGTCATTGCCATCGCTATTTCCTTCCTGCGGAAGCAGCCAGTTTTCCAGCAAGGGCGTGCTTGGCCTCGCTGATTTCGTCGAGCAGTTTGTCGAACGCCTCCGGCGTGAGTCTCTGGCCTGCGGCCAGAGGCCGCAACACGTTTACCAGGAGCAAGCGAACCCCAAGAATCTCCGCGAGAGATGGATCACTGGCCGATTCTCCGCGCAGCTCCCGGAGGATTACATCCCGCATCCATTCGCTCCGTGCCATGCCTTTTGCAGTCGCGATCTGATCGAGGAGCTGAACCTCTTGTTGAGTCAACTTGAGGCATACCGTTGCATTCCGGGAAACAGTCTTCGTCTGCGTTCTTTGCGAGTCGCTATGTTGGACAAGTAAGGGCATCTGGAATGCCTGCAGGGCGGTATACCGACGTATACCCGCATTTCATAAGTGTTCCGTTATGTGCACGTTTACCGTGGTATACCTGCACGACCCTATCAGGGGTGGAGTGTCAAAATTCTTCCGGTGCGAAGCACCGTTCTTGCACCACCACGAAATTGAATGGACGATCATGCCTTCACTGCGCGCACAGAAGCCGTGGACTCGACCCCGGCTGCAAGCTTTTTTGTCGGCTGCTCCGTGGCACCATTGCTCGGGCCTTTTCGCACACGCAAAGCGGGGGCAACCTGCTTGGCGTGTGCCGTCTTCAGGAAGTCCTGGAAGTCGCGGTCCTTTGAGAAGACGTAGTTGAGCGCCTTGTCCACAACATCATCCGCGGATGCGTGGATGAAGGCGGCGTACTGATCGACCTGTGCGGCAGTAGCCTCATCCAACCGAACAGAAGCACAAATGTGGCGGCTCTGGTTGATCTCAAGCAGTGGCATGTGGGTTCTCCTTTATAGGTAGTGGAATCAAGGAATCGTTATGTGCAGAATTGGTTAGCAAGTCAGCAGCAATAGGCGCCGTACTCCGTGCCGATGCCGTGGCATGTTGTACCTCGAATACTGGGTCGATCAGGAAGCGTTTCACGTCGCGGTCATAGCCGCGAAGCGCAAGCACCTCGCGGACGACGCGGCGGCCTGGCTGACGTTCAACATGGACGACAAAATCGACAGCTTCTGCGATCTCGGCTTCGGTATCAGCGAACGTGCTTTGCGCGTGACTGCGCATCACGAGATTGGCGAAACGGTGAAGGGCTTTCTCCGCCGAGTTGGCGTGGATCGTAGCCATTGAACCCGCATGGCCCGTGTTGAAGGAATCGAGCAGCGTTCGTGCCTCGATTCCGCGGACTTCCCCGAGAATGATGCGGTCCGGTCGCCAGCGGAGAGCGGACTTCAGAAGGTCGTCGAAAGTTATCTTGGCCTTGAATGTATCAGTCTGGCATTCCGTCGGCAGAATGTTCGGCTTCTGGATCTGAAGTTCGGAGGTGTCCTCAATGACAACGAGGCGATCCTGTTCGGGAATAAAGTCTGCCAGTATCCGCAATAGCGTGGTCTTGCCAGTACCGGTTCCGCCACTGATAAGGAGGGTCTTACCGCTGCGAATCTGCTCGGCTAAGAAGTCCGCAAGCGCCCGCGTCAGCGTGCCGCGAGCGATCAGATCATCAACTGTGTAATGGCGGCTGGTGAATTTCCTGATGATGAGCGCAGGTGTACAGCGCACAACGGGCGGGATGACTGCCGCCAACCGACTCCCGTCCGGGAGTTGTGCGTGCAGGAGTGGGTTGTCCTCGTCGAGCTTCTTACCCAGTTGATTAGCAATAACTTCGAGGCCGGTTTGTAGCTTGCCGGCATCGAACGAAATGTTCTGCTCTTGGAACATGATGCCGTCGCGTTCGTACCACCACGAGGCGTCGGGGTTGCCCATGATTTCGCTAACATCTTCGTCGAGCAGCAGCGCCTCGATGGGCCGAAGGAATGGAAGGATCAATTCGAAGCTCATAGTGGGAACCTCACAGCGATGGAAGCCCAGCGTTTAGCCGGGCTTCCGAGAGTGAAGAGCAAGGGCTTATGCAGCCGTTTCCTCCTGGGGCACTTCATCGTGATCCTGATCTTCCGGGGCGGCCTTTTCAGCGCGGTCCAGCTTGAGGATCGAAGCGACCCGAATCTCCCAGACGCGCTGCTTCGAGTCCGTCTTCTTGCTCTCGTACTCCCGGCTGCGCAGTTCGCCTTCCACCTGGATATGTGCGCCCTTGGTGAGTGTCTTGGCGAACTCCGAGAGCTTGCCGAAGACTACGCAACGGTGCCATTCGGTGTGCGAGATGTACTTGTCGTCCTTCTTGTAGGAGGACTTGGTTGCCAGCGAGAGCGTCGTGAAGCTGCGGTTGTTGGCGGTGCGAACTTCTGGGTTGCTGCCGAGAAAGCCGATGAGGGTTACTTTGTTCTGGTACATGAGAGTGTCTCCGTTTGTTGAATTCGCCCGTTGTTGCTCGGGTCACACTGGGCGGAGCTTAGCGAGTTGGGCCCGGCTCCCAAGTGCCGAAGGTCTGCTTTCTGGGAGGGGCCCGAAAGAAGTTTGAGAGGCGTTCTTTGCCGTGATTCTCAAACTTGTTTTGGGAGGAACCGAGACCCCGAAGGGGCGCGCAACGCGAAGCAGAAGACCGAGTGCCGCCGGGCGCCGGAAAGGCCCCGAAGCTGTGACCGAGCAAAAGACGGGATACATAACGGCAGACACGCTCCAGAGCAAGGTTGTCATCTGCACACTGGCTGCGGAAGCTCACCGCAATTGCAGTGCGATTCGAGGGGCAAGTTCCGTCGTAAGAAGGGCGCAATTCGCCACCGTAGTTGCGCGTCGAAAGGCTCTTGTTCGCTAACTCTACCGCACACGAGGACAGGTAGGAAAAGCTAGCCGGATTAGTAGCATGACAGGACATGAATTAGCCTCTGGGCAGGTCGATGAATCCCTAGCTGAATGCCTGGTCGGCTCGAAAGCGAACGATGGTCAGACCGAGGGGGTTCACGGCAAGCTCATTGTTTTTCACATTCTCGCGAAAGACATAGGTGACGCTGGCTGTCCATCGCTCCCGCTTGAGTTCGGAATGATCCGCGGGGTTGGTGTACACCTTCTCGAACTCGATGCGCGCCGAATACGGCGACTGTCGCAGGTCGTCAAGGATGACGTTCTTAATCTCCACATCGATATACGGCAAGCTGCTGTCTTTGACGTAATTCTGAATGCTGTTGTCCTTGCGTTCCTGGTCGATCACGGCGCGTTGCACGTCGCTATTGAGGAAGTAGAGCGACTGCGTTTGATCACGTTCGATGGTGAAACGATTGCGGCTAAAGTACAGTTCTGCCCACCGGGTGAGGTAATACTTGTTCTCCGCTTCTTGGGGGCGATACTGGAAGTTCCGGTAGTCGATCGCTTCGGCGTGGCCGACGTCGTTAATGCGCACAATCATTGGGTGCATGTTGGCGAGCGCTCGCTGACTCTTGAAGGTGAGGGCCGACAGCGCGATACAGACACCGGCGAGCACAAGAACGGTCACCTTCAAATAGGTGTTCGTGACCAGCGGATCGCCGTACTGTTCCAGATACCGTTCCGCAGCTCGGGTGATTTCGGGGGATGGCTTTGTGCTGCTGCTCATGAATGAATGCCTCCTGCTTAGATCGCTCTGAGAATTGCCGCTGTGATCATCCCGCCCATTCCGCCGCCGTGGCCGCCGGACGATCCGGAGAAGATGCTCATGGTCATGGCAGGAATCTTGAAGAGGATGTAGATGTTGACCAGTACCAGCAAGATCAGCAACGGAAGCTCCTGCACCATGTTGCCGGGATCGGAGAAGTTGACCAGCTCCGTGTAATACTGCGCGAGCAGGTGTGCCAGGATGCTCAGGACGGCCGCGGCGAGCACCTTATAGAAACAGAACCCAATGAATGCCCGGAGCCATCCCCAGAACAGAAACTCCAGCTTGTCAAAGACAAGAAACGGGATGAATACGGGACCGAGGAGACCAACGACTGCGCTGGCGATTGCTCCATATGCGACGATGGCGCTGACCGCGGCGGAGAAGGTGGCAATCAGGACTTGAATAATGACGTACACGATGGCGTAGTAGGGATTCATCAGGGCTTTCACCATGCCGGGACCGCTCGTGGCCTGAGCCTGATTCAGTGTGTTCTGGATACTCGTGATGCTGTCGCTGCCGATGACCGAGACAAGGTACTGCGCGCCGCCGTTGATAAAGCCGCGGAAGGATTGGCCAACACCTGGGATGCTGCTGTCGTAGAATCGCACGAGGGTATAGGCGAAGGTGATCAGCATAAAGAAGCTGAGGAACTTCCCCATGTGGAAACCCTGGCCTCCGTGGGTGGAGGCCAGCGATTCCTGCACCCCAAACCAGACGAGCATGATGGTCGCGAGAGCGATGCACATGCGAACCCCCAAAGCATCGATTGTGGGCGACGCTGTGGCGGTCAGTGCGTCACATCCCTGTGTGATCCAATTCAGCACTCCCATACATCACCTCTCGCGGGTACATCGACAATCAATAGGTCAGGGCTTGTGCGCCACCGTTGTAGGCCGGCGCAATATGTGTTTGATACGTGCTCGCGTAGTTCGCAGTGTCCTGGAATCCCGCCTTTAGTGCGTCCTGCTGTTGTTTCTGGGCAACGATCTGTTGAAGCGCAAGATTGGCGTTGATCTGGTTGGCATCCTGCATAGTCCGCAACTGCAGAAGCAAAGCCTGGTTGATGCGTTGAAGCTCCGCCATGATGGTCTGCTGGCTTGGATCTTGGGTTTGTGTCGCAGCTTCCAGATTGGCGATGTCGGTCTGTCTTGCCGTCTGATTGGCCCGGATCGTTCCAAGCGCTTCGAGATTGTTCGTCAGTACAGAATCGTTGATATCGACCGTGGCGCCCTGTGCGGCAATCTGTTGCTGCCCGGAGGTGCTGAAACTGCCGTAGCCCGGAATCATGCTGTTGGTGCGAGGAACGCTCACTTGTTGGTAGGCGGCTGACGCTCCATTTCCAGTGTTGGCGGAATTGACCCAGCCTCCCGAATTGCCGTAGGTGTTCGAGATCTGTTGCAGCAGTCGCAGGTCCGAAGTCGGCGAGAGAAATCGTGAATAAAGCATCCGCGGCGCAAGGATCATCTGGTGGTAGAGGTTGTACTGCTGCTTCACCTGGTTGTAGGTTTGGAGTGCCGTGCTCGCGATCTTGACAGTGTTTGAGAAAATCTGTTGGCCGTTCTCGATCTGTTGCACCTGGTTGCTGATGGACCGCTCTTCGTGCTCGATCTGCGTGATGGCGTGGGCCGATTGAGTGGGATCCAATACAATCCCCGACCCGAACTGCGCGTGCGCGATGGTGGCGGGCATGATGGACAACATTGCGGCGAGGGTGAGACTGGTGCGTTTCATTGGGAGACCTCCTTGTTGAGTAATCAGTGCTTCTTGTTTTTTTCGAGTTTGTTAGCGTCCTGCTCTCCCATCCGGCAGACCTCAGCCGAGGTATCCGAATGAAGACACTGCTGGAATGCTTTGCACACCGCCTCTGAATCGGCAGGGTCGCAGGCAATCTGCTTCTTGCAACCGAAGAGGATCAGAGTGGAGAGCAATGCAACGGCAACGATGATTCTGCGCATATCGCCTCCTCAATACGTCTGCGGAATAGTGTGGTTCGAGTACGCAGGAAGAAGCAAGTCCTGCGTGAAATACACTTTCACGCGGTGACCCTCTCGAATCGTGATAGTCGGCGGTATCTGTATGAAGCGATCAAGGATCGTGGTAGCAGACTGTGAAACACTGCCCGCAGCCCCATTGGTGAATGCCTGGGAACCGCTCGTGGTGATGGTGCCGCCACCCTGAGTGATCTGGCTCGCTCCAGCAATCACACCTAAAGCGATCGAGGTGCCGAAGATCTGGAGGTAGTGGTTGTTGACCTTGTCTTTCAGCCCTTCCTCTCCGATCTGATCGAGGCCTTGGAACAGGTCGAGATCGACGGAGTAACCGTCTGGCATAATCAGGCGGTGAAAAACCACGGCCATTCGCCGCTGTTGGCCGAAGCCGGCCGCTCCAATCTTCTTTGCCTCACCCAGAACAACCGTTCCCTCGGGAATGATCACGTGTTGATGATCGTGGGAATACAACGGATTTGAGACAAGGGCTTTTACCGGCCCCACGGCGTCTCCATCGAGACGATTCATGAGAACAGTGTCGAGAACCGAGCCCTCGTAGACGAGATAGGGCTGACCAACGGCTGAATCGATGTTGGCCTCCAGTGGACGTTTATAGCCTCCGGGTGTGTCTTCCTGTTTTCCTTCGGCTGGTGGGGAGACGAGGCTGCTGTTTGTCTGCCGTTCGGCAGGGCCATATTGGGCGGGCATCGTCTGGCCTTGCTGTTGTTGCGGCGGGTCGGCAGAACGGGAGTACACCAGATTGGAAGCGAATCGGGAGTCGTCTGCCCGTTCGCGTTCTTTTGCTGCGATCAACTGTGCCTGCTGTTGTACAGGTGTGAGTTGCATCTGCATGTTGCCCTGCTGCGCTTGCGGGCAGGGCTGGCCCGGAATACAGGGGACGGCAACACCGGTCGGACCGTAGGCCGCGGCGGCAGCCCGCTGCTGGGGCGTCGCAGATGCGAGGGCTGAATCTCCCATTGCAGCAGCGGCCAGTGTCGCCTGCTGTTCTTTCTGACGTTCGGCCTGAAGCTGGTTCTTCCACTCCTGCACGTTGCTGTCGGTGTTGTCCTGCAAGGCCGGTTGCGGTGGTTGCCCTTTCGTGCTGGCCTGCTGTCCCGGCGTTTTCTTGCCGGATGAGCTGAAAAGCGCCGCCACAATCACGAGCGATGCCGCACCCAGATAAACGAAGGTCTTAAGGTTCTTCTGCAAGACGCCTTTGGGCAGTTCCAGGTTGCGGCGCAACGTTGGTTCCGCCTGCGGTTCTGGTTGCGGAGTGAAGACGTTCTCGGTCATGACGGTGATCCCTTGCGCGTGAATTCCATCCGCTTCTTGCCCAGCTCCACGTATCCGCTGTCCATGATCTTCGGGATGATGTACGTCCCTTCCCGGAGGTCGTAGGTGACGAGGTTGGGTTTGCCGTCTTTCATCTCATAGACACTGAACTTCTCAGGCGCATTCGTCTTGATGTAGGTGAACCTGTCGTCGTGGTAGATCGACTGAATGTTGAAAGGAGCTTCGTTTGCCTTGTAGGCATAGTCGAACTTGAGCCGCGTCGGATAGGCGCTTTTGTACTCATCCACCGCCTGCTCGACGTGCGATTGCAGAGCGGCAAGCTGCTGCCTCGATTGTTCGAGTTGGGCGGCAGGTACGAACTGCGGAGGGCCGCTGGCGGCAATAATGGCAGAGCGATCGGCGGGTTCGACGATCACTTTCAAATCAGGAGTGGTCGATGTGGCAGAAATGTCCTGGAGGGTGAAACTGTAGATGTTCCCCTTGTCCGTAATGAGATTCAAGTTGGAGCTGATGCCTTGCTTCGCCGGATGCACGAAGCAAAAGTTGCCAACCACGTCCACGATCCAGAATTCCTTGTCACCCGTGGCGGCTTCCATGATCTTCTCGG
>Ga0207057_1091_pt1 | contig 23261 bp, 24 predicted proteins | sample Alteio_BWMinCont_33_FD_153265 | JGI IMG/M metagenome (GOLD analysis project Ga0207057, IMG submission 153265) | Enriched cells from forest soil in Barre Woods Harvard Forest LTER site, Petersham, Massachusetts, United States -... | ecosystem: Environmental > Terrestrial > Soil > Temperate forest >... | reverse complement strand
TGCTGTTTTCGATGAACACCATTTACATCGTTTGACCACCATCGGTGACCAGAGTATGTCCAGTGCCCGAACACGGATAAAGGACGAGAGTCGAGCGTGCGTATCGCTCGTGCGTCCAGTTGTTAAGGGTCTCTTTGAATGTGGCGTTATGACCTTCCAAGCATGGCGTCCAAAGTTGATTGGCCCGGATTCAGCAGTCCTGGCGGAGAAGATTCGGATGTCTGGCAGTCCTAAGCTGACTTATCGCGGTATTACTCGTTCGCTTTTTAACCGTCTACGCAAAAAGGCATCGAAGATTGGCATTCACGTCTTAGGCCCCACCGGGGAGGCCGTGAAGGATGGTGTCAAAATCCACTGGAATTACGATGCCGTCTCGGAGCAACTTGAAGTCCAATGCATCCGTGCCCCCTTTTGGGTCGATTCTGCCCGTATTAACCATGACCTCCGTCGAGAAATCGAATCGACTCTCAACTGCGACCGCGCAGCCTAATTCCGTCCTGTTCATTTCAAATGCACCGGACCGAATAAGGGGGGCGGATCCACTACTCGATGCCCAACTTCTCGAAACTCACGCGAGTCCATGTGCCCGCTCCTGACATTTGGAGCGTAATCGAAGGTGTTGAATACGGAATATTTTCTGGGCAAGCACAACCTTGGATTTCAGGGTGGGTGCAGAAGCCGGACGTGCGGAAGGTTGTGCAGAGTCACGGCCAGCGGATATTCAGGGCGTAGATTTCCTGGTAGCCGGTGTCGCGGGTGAAGATCGGAGAGCCGTCGGGTGCGATCCTGAGGTCGGTCCCCCCACCGAGGACGGCAACACGATGAAGGTCTTTCAGACTGGAGATGGTTTCAACCTGCTGGTCGGCAATTCGTAGGCGCAAAACCTTCGGTTCCGCGCCGCCGGTCGTGTAATAGAGATACCTGCCCTCCGTTGACAGTATCCAGTCCACGACGTCCTTGCCCAAAATGCCTGGCGCGAAGTCGGTCCACTTCTGGGTTTTCAGATTGAAGGTCTGGAACTCCAGGGTCTCGACCATGTTGCGCGCCAGCAGGCTGTCCGGGGTAAGCCAGTAGCCAACCGTGTGTACCGAAGATGGAACAGCGGATTTTTTCCCGGTGCGGACATCAGCGATAACGCCGCCCCCGCCGCCCGGTTCGGGAAGCTGATAGTAGAGAAAATTTCCGTCCGGGGACCATGACGCAAAGCAGCCCCTTTCGTCAATGCGTTGAGGTGTTCCGCCCTCCATACTGATCAGAAGCAACTCACCGTCAAAGGTGTGAAAAGAAACCCGGCTTCCATCCGGCGAAATAGATGGATCGTAGGCGGTCATTGGGGGATAGGTCAGTTGTTTGCGTTCCGTGCCGTCGCTCCGGCTGCGCCACAGGGCCCGGTCGGGATAAGAAAGGTAAGCGACCCATTTCCCGTCGCGGGAGAATGCAGGTTCTGTTGCTGAAATGTCGGGAAGAAACGGCTTGAACTCGTGAGATTGCAGGTCATAGCGAACGAATTCGCCGCGCTGCTTCGTACCGTGGACAAAAATCTGCTTCCCGTCCGGGCTCGGGTAAGGATCGGAGTAAGGCAGCGGTCCATTGGTGAGCCGCATCGGTTCGCCTGGGCGGCGGCGGAATAGTCCAGTTTGCATGGGAAGCAACCAGATATCCGACTGTTTGGCATTCCCGGATTGATACACGAGATACTTCTCGTCCGGCGTCCAAACAAAATTGGATTCAGTGTCGTCGAGTTTCCTGATTTCGCGGAGTCCCATGCCATCCACTCCTATATCAAAGAGCCTGCGACCGCCAGTCACCTCCTGAGTAAAAAGAACTCGACGGCCGTCCGGTGAAGCCCAAAGCTCTCCAGGGTAGCCAGGAAGAGAAACTAGTTCACGTGGGTTTGAGAGGTCCTTATTGGCAATGAACCACTGCGTTCCAGCGCCTGTTCGCTTCGGGTCTGCGCCAGGAGTGAACTTAATGAAGACGATGCGGCCGTCGGGCAACATATCCGCGCCTGCGGTATTGAAACTGCCGATGCGATGCGGCTCTCCTGCCGGGAGAGGAATCCACCACAAGGGTCCTTCCGGAGCCCCAAAGGTGTTATCGGGGACAGTGACGAGCAATCCGGAGCCGTCGCGCGCCACCTGCTCAATTTCATAATTCGCAAATCCTGTCTCAATCGGAGTTACCAGTCCGCCTGTGACGGAGACCTGAGCGATCTTTCGACTGCCAGGCACCCCTTCTTCGAAATAAATCCGCGATCCGTCGGTAACAAACCACGTCTTCTGCTTGCCATCGTCAGTGAGCTGCACAACCGACTCCACGACCGGGACCGCTCGTGGAACGCGCCACCACGTGACCATGAGCAAGGTAACCAGGACCGCAATCGCGGCAACTGCCAATCCCAGGCGGTGGCGTCGAAGATATTTGCTCGAACGATAAGCAATGCTGGGTGGATGAGCGGTCACCGGCTCATGGCGAAGGTAGCGACCGATGTCTGCAGCTAACTCGGAGGCCGAGGCATAGCGGCGAGCGCGGTCTTTCTCAAGAGCCTTCAGCGCGATGGCGTCGGGATCTCCGCGCAACTCACGTACGAGCGTGGGAGGGTCGCAGCCACGATTTTTCGCGGCGATCGCGGAATCGCCGCCGAGCGTGGTGACCTTTGTGCTGGGGCGAGGCGCGTCCTGATCGCGAAGGCGGCGCAACACCTCGTCGTAGGTCAGCTTATCGAGATCCAGTGGCCTCGCGCTGGTGAGCAGTTCATAGAGCACAGCGCCGAGCGAGTAGACGTCGGTGCGGATATCAATGTCATCGTGGATCGGATCGGCCTGCTCGGGGCTCATGTAGCCGATGGTTCCAATCATCGTGCCGACGCGCGTGTACATGGTTCCGGCGGTGAGTTTCTGCGAGATAGCCTTCGCTACCCCGAAATCAATGATGCGTGGCATGGGCTTGCCGTCTATTTCGGTGACAAGAATGTTGGAGGGCTTCAGGTCACGATGGATGATGGCCTTTTGGTGTGCGTGCTGCACACCTTCGCAGACCTGAATGAATAGTTCCATGCGCTGGCGCACGGTGAGCTTGTGCTTGTCGCAGTAGTCAGTGACTGGGATTCCGGCCACGTACTCCATCGCAAAATAGGGGCGGCCTTCTGAGGTTGATCCTGCCTCAAAGACCTTGGCGATGGCGGGGTGGTCCATGAGCGCGAGCGCCTGTCGCTCTGACTCAAAACGAGCGACAACCTCGCGTGTATCCATCCCGGCCTTGATGAGCTTGATGGCGACGCGGCGGCGGACGGGATGTTTCTGCTCGGCGAGCCAGACCTGTCCCATGCCGCCTTCGCCGATCAGTTCTAGCAGATGATAGGGGCCGATGACGGTGGTGGATGATTCTCCCCGTGTGCCCGAAATGTCTTCGGTTGGCCGTTCGGAAATACTGCGAGCATTTGCGTCGGCGAGCATGGACTCGACTCGCTGATGCAGGTCGGCGTTGCCGTTGCACTCACGATCAAGGAAGGCAGCACGCTCGTCCGGCTTGAGGTACAGCGCGGCCTCGAATAGCTGCTCCGCCAACTCCCGCTGACTCGCCATTGCTCTGCGCTTTCAGGAAAACTTGCCGTTGGCGATATCCGCCGTCGAAGAGCGTGTGAAGCGGACTCGTCAGAACGATACTGAGCTTATACCAGGCATGAGGTCTCGGGCTCTAAAAATCTAGGGGCTTTCAAGCGGGCGCAGAGCGTAGCCGTCACGCTCCCAGTCGTTACCAGCAAAATCGCAAAAGTGGCGTAACTCATCCAGATCGCGCCCCGGTGTACTCGGCAAGCACAGGCACCAATGCTCGCAGAATGGGTATGAGGAAGTCCTCCATGTCGGTTACCTCGTCCTGCAGGACACGGTCGCCTTCCCAATAAAGGCCGGGTTGCTCTGCAACAACTACGCTCGAGTCCAGCAGAACGACCAGCCGGTCTGGTCCACCGAGAGGTCGATCTTGGTTGAGGATTGGCACTTTGTAATACACGGTGTTAAAGCGGTCAACGCATCCAGGATCGCCATACCCAATCGCCAGGAATCCTGCTTCCAGGACGTAGGCGGGCTCGCATGCGATCCACCACTTCTTCTTGTTCCCGCTCAGTTTCTTCAGAACCTGCCGCAGGATCTCCACGTTCACCACGACAGCAATATCCACATCATCGACATTCAACTCCACACTTCCACCTCTGTTCCTACCAAGATGAATCCGAAATCGCTCGACTGGATCGAGCGTCAACTTGTGGTCACGATCTCGCCGTCCGTCTGTGCCTCACGAACGAGTCGGACGACACTCGCGCGGGAGACGCCGTACTTGCGCGATGTGTGGGTGAGCGACATTCCTGACAAGCGATCACGCACCAGGGCGGCGCGATCGACTTCCAGAGGTGCGCGGCCAATGCGGCGGCCTTCGAGCTTGGCCCGGCGCATTCCGGCACGCACTCGTTCAACGATTAGGGAGCGCTCCAGTTCGGCAATAGCGGAGATGATGACGATGATCGCGCGACCTAACGGCCCTTCTGTATCGATGGCTTCGCGCTGGGAGAGGAACTGGATGCCAAGCTCATTAAGCTCGTCTAAGACCTGGAGGAAATGCTTGGTGCTCCGGGCGAGGCGGTCGGAAGACCAAACGAGAACCGCATCGAACTTGTGGCGATTTGCATCTTTCAGGAGTTGATCCAGCGCCGGGCGACGGACTTTAGTTCCGCTCACACCATGATCGACATATTCTTGGACGATCTCATAACCGCGCTGCCTGGCGAATTGACGCAGTTCGATGCCTTGGGTTTCCGGGTGCTGATCTACGGTCGATACTCTGAGGTAGAGGACTGCACGTTTCATGGCTGCGCCTCCGGCTTTTGCTCGATCAACTGTTGATGTGCCTCGACTGGTTTGCGTAACAGTACAGGCCGGGTGGCAAAATCGTGTATCCGGTAACGCGACATTGATTCTCTTACTCCTCGAAAAGCAGACCGGCATCATCGGTGTTGGTGCTCACGAGATTCCCGTGCGCATCGCGTGTGTTGTGATACCAGCTGTTGGCGCGACCGAGAATCTTGCCGTGGCTGTCGCGGACCAAGGTATCGCCGTTCGCGAAACCTGAGGTCTCAGAGCCGATGATCTGGTTTTTGCCGTTGCGGATGTAGGTTTTCTTCAGCATGCCTGGTTCTCCTTCGAAGGTGAATGCGCTTTCTAGTTCAGTTGTGATTCATCTCCGGCTCATCCTGAGCACGATCGGAGCTTTGTCGATGCCGCCATGGAGGCCGAGCAGCGCCGCATTTACGAAAGTGGTATCGTCTGTCTGAAAAATTCCGTATGCCCCGTGTACGTGTCCGCAGGCGACTAGCTTCGGTTTTACCCGCATGATGGCATCGAACAACTCCCGGCAGCCGGAGTGAAAGCCTGATTCGGGGGCCGCATCGAGAATTCCATAAGGCGGCCCATGACTGACGACTAGATCGGTACTTTCAGGAATCCCGGCGTACATCTTCCTGCGATCCTCCGCAGAACTCATGCCAAATGCGGCCCCGAACAGCGGGGTCACCGGTGATCCCCAGATGTGCAGACCTCCGATTTCAATTGCTTCTTTGATCAATACGGTGGCGTTGCTCAATAGAGAGCGTCTCGACAGATCGCCTTCAAGGAAAAATTCGTGGTTGCCAGGGACGACTACCTTATGCGGATGCGGCAGTTCACCGAGCCATGTATTGAAATCCTCAATCGCCCGGAGACTCCTGCTGAATAACGTGAAGTCACCGGCGTGGATCAGAATTTCGCCGTATGGCACGTCGATCTTCCGATGGAGTTCGTGCGTGTCGCTGAGAAGCACGAGGCTGAGTGCTGTGCTTCGTCTCTGAGTGTGGTGAGATTTCACTGATATCCCCATACTTCAATCTGCCCACCTGGGGAGCATATTGGGGAAGTTTCACTCGATTATTTTTCTCTGCGAGTTCTGCGGACGCTTGGAATATAGCAAAGAGGCCGCTATTGCCCTTTCGCGAGAATGCCAACCCCATCAAGTTTTATCTGATTACCCTTGAGATCGACACATCCCAATGGCTAAATGGTATCGGGATAATCGATCACACATGACGGTCCATTTCACACTTATTCATGGCACCTTTGCTCGGCAGGCCGGATGGACAAGCTCATCTTCGTTCTTCCGCCGCGTGCTAAATACGCAGTTCCCGGATGCAATCATCGATGTCTTCGGGTGGTCCGGTCAGAACTCAATAACCGCTAGATATCAGGCGTCTTTAGAACTGCGAGATCAGATAGAGAAAGTGCATGCGCGAAATCCTGATATTCGTCACTTCCTCGTTGGACACAGCCACGGAGGCACTATCGCACTCCAGTCTGCCGATTCTCCTTCAATTGCAGCTCTGCTCTCGGGAATTGTCTGTCTCTCGACTCCTTTTGTTAGCCCACGCAAGCGGACATCAGACGCGACGTATTTCGTTCGCACCCCGCTCGGGGCTTGGACGTTTGTTGCTTTATTGGGCACAGGCGCAATGTGGCTGCTGCTGAAGGCAACTAGCATGAGCGATACTTGGCGGCTATGGGTTGCAATCGTAACGGCAAGCCTTGTTGGTGCCTTAACGTTTCTTCTGCTTAATTCGAAACGGTATGCGACTCGAATTGAAGAACTAGCTTCCCAAATGAGGCTGCCGGAAAGCAGTCCTTGCGCCACTTTCATTCTTCGGACTCTTGCTGATGAAGCGACGGGGCTCCTGGTATCGGCTCGGTTTGTAACCTGGCTTGCTGACCGCGTTTGGCAAGCCCTTCTATGGCCTTATAAGAAATATGTCGCCTTCGAAAGGCGGGACCGGGGCACGATCGGATTTGTTGCGGTTCTGGTCTCGACTTTGTCATGTTTGCCGTGGTTCGCATTGCAAATGCACAATAAGTCGGTAGGACGACCGATCCATAACCTTCCATTGTGGTTGTTCTGCGTGGCACTGCTGCCTATTGTTCTTTGGCAGACGATAGAATCCGCGAATTTTGTCTTGCTGCTTGCAAGTATGATTACCTTTCCACTTCTTGTGGGAACAGGGCTTGCGCTCGCTCTCTCGGTGGGCAGGGAGATGCTCTGGGCCTCGTTTAGATTAGACGTCGCCGTCGAGGCAACACCACCAGGTTCCTGGAGTGTATCAACGTACGAAATAAAGGATGGAGTGGTCGCCGACCTCTTGCACAGTTCCCTTTATGAGGATGAACATGCGGTCAAGACGATATGCGAATGGATTCAACAAAGTGTGAAGTGATGGAGAATCACTTCAGTGCGCAACTTGGACGGAGGGCTGCAATGGCGAGATGCGCCCTAGTCCACAAGGCTTCTGTAAATCGCCTCTCTAAGTTGTTCAGATTTATAGGTTGAGAAGTGCAATTGCAGCATGGGCCACAAAGTAAAGATTGCTGACCCACGATTCGGATCAGACAGCATCAAACGTCCAAAGCAATTAGAACACTGCGACGGGAAAACGGAGCCGGCTAAAGCGAAACAAGACTCCATGTTCCCGCGTCACTACAGATCTAGCTTCATCGGTTCGAAGCCATACTGAGCAGCGCAGAATTTAGACAGGCAAAGACAACAGAGCGTCCGCTTCAGTTTGCGCAAAAGCAACGCGCACCACATTCCCCAACAATTGAGGCGGGCAGAGACCTTCGAAAGAACTGTCGCCGATTTTCAAATGCCTTCCGCCATCGTAGAAATTCTTTCTTTGCCTCGGTAGACCGATCAATCTCGGAATCCAGGTTGGCAGTTAATAGGCGCGAAATCGCTTCCGCCTGCGACTCCAGATCCGCGAGTACAGATCGGCATTTCCAGCAGTTCCTAAGGTGGTTGCGGATCGCGCGTATTCTCGCCATGGACCTTTCGCCATCAAGATATGCGAGCAGCATCTCGTCGTTAGGATGCTCGGGTGATCTGTTTGTCCGCATGTCTCGTTACCTCTTCTTTATTCGCTTGTTGTGCCGTCGCTCCTTCGAGTTTTCGAAGCGCACGTGCCAGGAGGGTGTTGACAGAATTCATGCTAATGCCCAACTGCTCGGCGATCTCTCGGTATTTCAGTGCTTCGAGCCTGAGCAACAGCACCTCCTCTTCCCGAGGCGAGAGCACCGAAAGAAGGCTACGAATATCGGCGAATCTCGATATTGGCGCCACAGGTTCTCCCACTAGCTGCAATTCGTCGAGAGGTTCATGGGGAGCACGGTCCTTCATTTGTCTGTTCATTGCTCGGCGCAATACACAAATCGTCCAGGCCTTTGGGTGTTCGATGCTCTTGCCGGCTCTCAGTGCTTGATAGAGCTGCATGAACGTATCTTGTGCGAGGTCTTCTGCAAGTTCATAGTTCTCCGTCGTCCGGAGTGCATAGCGGACGAGCGACATGTACCAGCGTTCAAAGAGCGCCGTTACCAGATCAGTTGCGTCATTTTCGTTCACGGCCCTCGCCAGCCGACAAAAAAGTAGCTGTCTAGGGAGTGGCGAAATTTGCCGTTTTTCGCGACAGTGCCAATGATTTCTTTTTCACTTATGACGAGCCCGCACAAATGTCGGCGACACCGTTGCGAACAGCGCTGAAGAGAAAAGCCCGGATCGGAGCCCTGTTAGCGATCGCTGTTTCCGGAGCCCGCATCTTTTAGGCCGTTGTCGGATAGCAGCTTTTGCAGGGTCTGAAGGATATCAACATAATGCCGGGCCAGATAGCGCTCTATCTTGGAATTCTTGAGCAGGCGATCAAGATAACCGCAAGCTATTGTCCACGTAAGAACGTCCATTCCGTAGGATTCTTCCACCGATTTCAGATCTCTAAGCAGAAACTCATTTTCTTCTTCCAGCATCGATCGTGCTGCCATAGAAGTCGCCTCTAGCTTTTTAGAGGAAGCGGCCGGACCCTCCAGCATCTCCGGTTTGGTGACAGCCAGAAGCGCTTTTGCAAACGGAATAGTATATGTCCCACCTGCAACCATGTGTTCGGCAGCTTCGATCTGCCGAATTGGTTTCATCTTGCGCAAGACGCCGAAAACCTGGGAGCTGACGGACTTGTCGATCAATATCTGGACAACCTCTGGACAAATACCGTTCAGCAGATCCCGCCTAATGCGGATAGATTCGAGGCTGACATCTAACGCAGCCGCGATGCGTTCTTCTGTCAACCCAGTTTTCAACGCTTCAAGAAGCATAAAGTGCTGCGCGATAGCAGGTATGTGATTGACATGACGGTTATAGGTATAAGCTTCATCATCTGTCGACAGCAGACATTTGGCCTCTTTGACTCCCATCGACTTCAGTATTTCGAGACGCACGTGACCTTCGAGAAGAAGATAGTCGCCCGGCCCCCTCGGATAAACCACCAAAGGTTCGATCAAGCCAATGTGCTTTAGCGAGGCGGTTAGCTGTTTATAAAACTCTCCATTTCGATGACTCTTAGTGACCTCCTTCTGTGGAACGATGATGTCGAGTGGCAGCACAACAATCTGCTTCTCGAAAGCTGCCTTTACTGCGTTGTTCGACATCGGTCGATCTCCTAATCGAGTCGGGCCCTGAGTTGTTTTGGCATATCGACGATGCCTTCTGCCCGCAGTAGCGTGATAAAGTTCTCGTCGCCTATGAGTTGGCGCATTACCGACGTGATTAGCAGAAGCCGTTCCTTTGTCAGTTCCGCCCTTGCGATAAGGGCTTTCTGCTCGCGAACCCGCTGTTTGTACACCTGGACCAACATGTTTCCGGTGACTTTGCGGCGAACTTCTTCCGCTTTGCCATCCTTCTGCCTCTTTTCAATCCGCTTCGCGATGAGACGTCGAGCGGCGGCCAGTTTGGTTCCCCTCAACTGCCCCGTTTCGTATGCCTGCGAAAGAGCTTGGGAAACCTCAGCATCTTTTCCATTCGCGATCTGAACTGCGACGCTGATAGGCAATCTGCCAGCCTCCACAGCTTCAATGAGTGCGACTTCTTGGTGCTCGACCAAGTGAACGATGCCGGAAATGTACATACGTTCCATTCCGATCTTTCTGGCGATGTCCGCAACGTTATATCCGCGCTCGCGAAGGCTTCGAACTTCGCGGAGGATATCCCGATTGGATGGCGGCCTTCTAGCGATGTTCTCGACGAGGCTCATCAGAAACTGATCTTCACGCGGTGCCTCCACGATAATCGCCGGTATGGTCGTTTCTCCCAACGCAAGAAATGCTTCAATTCTCCCCTGGCCGCAGACAAGATCGAATTGCTCCCCATCGGCATTCGGCTCGCTACGGCGAGCCACCGTAATGGGCTTTTTCAGTCCAACTTCCCGGATGTTGGCAACGATCATCTGCCACCGTCCCCGGCTACGTGGTCGTGGATTTGCAATGTGTATCTGCGCAATCGAAATCTGTTCAATGATCTGTTCTTTCATGCAGTGCCCTCCATGCGCACGCGTTGCGCCATTTCCATAAAGAAGTTCAGGTTATTGAAACGATAGACGTCCATGACGAGGCCGTTGTCAGGTCGAAGACTCAGACGCTCCGTCAGGACATCAAGACGCGGCAGAAGGAAGTAATCCAGGATCTCTTCATTGCCAGGCTGCAGACGAGCCGCGAGCATTATATCTGGGCTCAGACTCTCATCGAATCGAAGGTGCCAGCGGTGATTTCCTGCATGAGTCTCCCGGCATCTGGCAAGAATCAGGCATGCTGTGTATTCGCAGTTGATAGTGAGCAAATCGTTATATTGGTTGACGCTGACCGTAGCTCCTAGCCCAAGTAGTTGGTCAAAAATGGACGCAATTAGATCGGCGTGTTTCCGCCGCAATCTGCGATTGATCTCGATATAGGCATAGTCCCTATCCGGATTCCATCCAATGAGTGAATAGGCGCGTGTGAGGCTTCCAAAGCGAGAGGAGTAACAGGAACTGGAAGGCATATCCTCGGTTTCATCGATGAGGATGCCGGAGAGTCGTCCCTGAACCCGTAGCAACTCCCGCAAACGTTCAAGGAGTTCTTGGTCCGAAAGATAGTGATGCCGCGATTCTATGATTGCCCTTGCCTGCTCAAACAGACTGGCCGTGACGATCGGTTCGAATGCCCCGTCTCGCCAAATCCACATCTTCACCGGGTTCTTGATGCGTTTGTGTTTCAGTTTGAAGGAACGCCGGTTGTAGATGTTCGCGCCTATATATTTCGGATTCGTTAGTACCTGGTGGACTGTTGCTCGTGTCCACGGTCGGCCGTGTTCTCCCAAAACGCCGCGCCCATTTAGCCTCTCCATGATCTCTCGTTCCGTTTTGCCTTGAACAGCGAACAGGTCGTAAATTTGCCGAACAGTCTCAATTTCTAACTCCGGCCCAGGAACCAGGATGACTCGATCAGTCTGTAGGCTCTTTCGCTCGCCCCGGTCCAAAGGCCCTTTGGATTCCGGTCCCGGTCGATCAATTGCCGTCGTAGGCCATATCCTGCCGGTCCCCCCTGTCGGAACCCCAGTTCAATAAGGCGGCACTGCCCCGAAAATACCTTCACTGACAGCTCTCGGCTGTATTCGGCGGCCATCGACCGCTTCAGCGTCTTGAGGACAGAAGACGACATGCTTCCGTCGTTCTCGAATTGTTCCGCGCAATAGTGCACACGAATACCCGCTCTCTTGAGCACGTATTCGTAATAGGCGCTTTCATCCACGTCCTGAAAGCGTCCCCACCGGCTGACGTCGTAGACAAGGAGAGCGGAGAAATCTGTCCGCTTCCTTTCCACGTCCGACATCAGTTTATTGAGGCCATCGCGGCCAGCAATGTTCAAACCACTTCGTCCGTGATCCGAGTATTCCTGAACAATTTCCATATTGTGCGAGGCAGCGTATTGACGGACCACCTCCAGTTGATTTTCAGGAGAATACTGCTGGTGCTCAGTAGACATGCGCACGTATTGCGCTGCGCGCACGGGAAGAGGCGTGTTTGTCGACGTAGTAGACGTCTCCATTCGTATGCCACCAACTCTTGCAGAATCGAAATTCCACCATGACGTTCGTCATCTGGTGAGACCTCAAATGGCTCCATATGAATAGTGGCGAAGCGATGTTCTTTTCGCGACAAGAGTGGTGAATTTTATTTGTGGATAACGGTGCCGATGATGAAGATCGGCTCGTGATCCTGGACGAGATCCATCGTCTTCCAGGAATCTTTCAAACTCTGCGTGGAGTGATCGACCGGAGAAAGCGAAAGGGGAAACGCACCAGGCAGTTCCTTCTACTCGGATCGGCCTCGATTGATTTATTGCAGCAGTCTGCGGAGACGCTTGCGGGCAGAATCGCCTATATGGAGCTGAGCCCGTTCCTGGAGGGCCAAGTAGTTGGTTTCTCTCCCATTGCCAGCCAGGCTCTTTGGGTGCGGGGAGGCTTCCCGGACATCCAGCAATTCAACGCCTGCTGAAGGAAGATGAAGCCAGAAGAGAGAAGCCGCGTGCTTCTTCAGACTCCTGGCACAAAACCCCTCTTTGATTCGCCGCTGGAACATCGCCGATTGAGGCTGCTGAACACCCTCTTCGTTGCGATTGGAAAGCTTAATGGAAAAGCTTCACTAGAGAAGGACGGGAGGCAGGCTTCCCTCCGTTTTTACAACCAGCATCTCATCCTGTCCCTGGTCCCTTCGAAGGAGGTGCCTCGCCGACACGCTCGAGCAGCACCCAGCGAGAACGGCGAGAATCGCCTGAAACTGTCCATTCTTGAAAGCTGGGGCTCAGACAAGGAAATGAGGGCCTGGCGGGATGACGATCGTTCGAGGATCGAGGCGAAGATGTCGTACGTAGGGAGAAATAGTTGTCATACGCCCGGAATGAATAGTTGACGCCGAACACGCAGCAAGCGACTTCTGGAGAGGCGCCATAAGCAGGCGCAGTTCCGTGACGCAAACAAGCTACTCGATAACTTCGACTTCCAGTTCAACCCGAAGATGAACCGCAGTCTTGTCTTCGACCTGGCCACCGCGAACTGGGTCGGAAAGCGCGAAGATGCCTTGTTCCTCGGTCCACCCGGTAGCGGCAAAAGTCACTGCGCACAAGCCATCGGACACGCAGTCATCCAGTCATCCAGCAGGGCTACCGCGTGTTGTATCGCGAAGCCCACAGGCTGTTGGAAGAACTTGCCGACGCCACGCTCGATGGCAAACGCAAGGAGTTGATGGAGCAGCTGACCACCGTGCCGCTGCTGATCATCGATGACCTGGGAATGCGCAAGCTGCCGCTGCTATTCGAAAAACTTGATCGCCTGCGCCCTGGTTTTGATCTGAGCAAGTGCTTGCCCTGGGGTCCTGGTTTTGCTCTACAGCTTTAGCAGAGATCAGCATCTCCTAATTCATTCGGCGGGAGGACTGTGCCTCTCTGCTGTATTTCGGTAGAGTTCCGGAATATCAGGTATTTCGCACTTTCTGCCGATATGATTGAGTCTCATCGCTCCACGAAAAGAGGGTCGAGGTCTTGGACCCCAACATATGGCCCAGTCTTGGCACCATAGAGAGATTCTTCGCGTTTGAGCGATTCACGGGCTGTCCGATACTGCATCCAGTTTTGCTGATACTGGCCTAGCTGTATCCATTCTTCGATGATACCGGCAAGGGCCGGTGAGCACCGCAGTCGTCCATCTTTGCATATCTCCAGCCGCGGCTAGGGAAGCGACCGGAATGAAGGCCACAAGCACAATTTGGGTACTCTTCAGCGCCACATATCGTGAGCCATTACGGCGGGCTCGCTCGCCATACCAAGTGCTTTGTTTGCTTATCTTCTCGAAAATAATTGGGCTGATCCCGAGTCTACAGGCAGCTGCGGCGTCGCTGGAGATCTCAGCCATTATTGCTTCTTAAGCTTTGGTTCAATTGATTCGATCCTGGAAACATATTCCAGTTTCAGCTTTGGATATTGGGTCAGGCGAAAGTAGTTGAAGTCTTCAATGGTTGCTTCACGCAGAGTCTCATCTTTCGTTGGGTCCATAGGCTTATCGAGATTATCCCGATAAAGTTGGCTGGCCTCATCAGATTTTCCTTGAAACAGATAGCCATGTGCTTCATTGCCAAGAATCCATACTTGGGTACCATCTAGTTTGATTCCATTCTTTGCGTCATCGACTGCCTGGTTGAAGTGTCCATCTAATACGTCATACCAGGAGCGGACACCGTAGAGATTTGCAATCTCTGATCTGAATAGTGCAGCCTCATCATCGCTGGCATCCCCAAGACGCTCGTTCAGATCATGAAGAGCCTTGCTGATCCAATGCGTCGCAAACTCAACATCGAGTTGTTTGTCTGCCGGGCTGCTGTCGAAGTAATCGCTTTGCCCTCCATAGGCTTCATAGATACAGCTGTAAACATCGCTCACACTCTGGATGTTGGATTGCCTTGTTTCGACGGAGCTACCTGACGATGCCCGAAACAGTTTGGGAAGATACGCTTCTACGTTCCGAAATTCCGCTTCTGCTTCAGCTCTGCTGCCCGATGCCAACAAATCTCTCCCAAGATTACAGCCCAGGTTCTCAATAGAGTCGGACAAGTCATAGCTGTAGTTTTTATCAGCAAGCAAACGACGTACTTCGTCTAGGCCGTTCTTGCTGTCGGTAAAGCCTTGCTGCAGCAGGTCCGTTCGAACTCTCGGATCCACTTCCAATTTTGCCTTTTGCCATTGCAAGTTCCCTTGCCCGATAAGCAAGGAGATCTTATAGAACCCTTTGAGCTGGTTATCCGTCAGGTTGCTACGCAGCGCCTCCGCCCGTTCGTAAGCCTTTTCGGCTTTAGTAAGCAGCGCATGTGGATCTTTGGCAGAATGACCGGGGAGCCGGCCGGGAATACTCACAGCCAGCCCTGAATAAATCTCTCCGATCCTGGAATAAATCCGAATAAGTTGTTCGAGGCGCTCTTGCTGATTATCCATGCCCGCGGCCAGCATGTATGCTTCGTCCAAAATTTGAGCGCCATTGTCGGGCTCCTCACCTTTGAGTTCTGCTATTTCGACCATCGAGTCCAATGCCCGAAATTTGTCTTTGGTCGGGCTTTGCTGATCTTCGTGAGAGTTGTCGCCAGTCTCGGAAGTGGTCCCGATGCCGGTTTTCGCGCTACCTTCTCCAGATGGCCCTTTCTGTTGCTCGGTCTTCTTATTTCTAGGTCCTCCTCCCATCTGCGTAAACTCCCAACGCGACTTTCCTTCGAGCACGCCATGGATCGCAGTCACACTGGTGGCCAGAAGTGGCCAATCGTCATCGTCAGGCTTGTCGGGGCCGGTTTTCTGCAAAAGTTCTCTTATTCCACTAAAGGCAAGATTCGCTTTATTTCTGCTTTCGTCCCTGTTTCCCAGTTCCATTAAAACGTCCGCGGAAGAGGCCAGCAGCAGAATCCCCGGCAGTCTGTAGCTTTGGTTGCTGTTTTGCAGATACTCGAGGCCATCCCTGCTATGCTTCTGGGACTCTTTGTATAAAGCGCCTAGATCATCGGAATTCTTTCTATCAGACGTCGCTAAGTTGAGATGATCTGAATACGACTCACTGGCAGCCTTCAGGCGAATAGCCAGGCTACTGTGTGGGTCAACCTGTAGGATATCCCCTGCCAAATCGTTCGCCGACTCGGATATATTCCGGAATGCCTTCTGGTTTTGGAGCCTGTCTTGCCAAACCTCAAGCATCAACTCGTCTTTGGTCATTGAACGGATTGAGCCGATGTCCTGCTTTTGGTCAACATTCTGCTTTTGCGTAACTATTCCACCAAAAGTGTTGATTGCGTTCACTGCAAATTCGATCTGCTGATTCTCGCGATATTCTGCCAACTTTGCATTCTTGTATGCTTTCCACGACATCAATCCGGCAAAAATGAGAGCCACGACAACAACGGCAAAGGCACCGGCCAGAACCCAGAATCGTTTGCGGGCTTTGCGGAGTTCTTCCGTCTTACTGGTTAGCTCAGCCTTGTGCTGCTCGACTTCTTTTCTCTGGCGCTCAAGATCAGCAGCTTGGCTTTCTTCGAGAAACTTGATCGCCAAGTCGAAAGCAGGATGATAACGTTCCGTCCATGCAGCATTTGGTTGATTCGCCTCTCGCCACTCCAGCGTCTTCTGCAGGTCCGGATTTCGCATGAGATCGGCATGTCCCTTTGCGTGTTCTTCCGCCCGGTCTGCCAGCCGCTTGTATATCCTGGCCGAATCCGCTTCTTCATCTACCCATTTTCTTAGCCGATCCCATCCACTGATCAGGCTCTCATGCGATATATCCAGAATCTGATCGTTCTCTGGCTTCGCTTCACCCGTTTGCCGGGACACCAGAAAGCCGCGGTCCGGTCTGCGAAAATATTCAGCGACTGCCATAACTTCGTCAGGGTCAACACCGGCAATGTCTGCAATCCTGCCTGCCGATACAGGACGCCGCACGCCGCGCTTGTCTGCTCCCTTCTCTGTCAGAGCCTGAAACATTCGCTTTGCGATGCGCCGGGAGCGTTCATCGGGCAGTTCTTCATACGCCTCATCTGCATGCCTGGAGAGAGCGTGTTCCATGCCGCCAACGGCTTCGTAATGTTCCAGATCGATAGGCTGAGAGTCATGCAAGTGTTCGCGCCAGTAATCCCAGGTCCTCCTGAGCGCGTGTTGCAGAATAGGCAGACGGTCAGGGTTCTCGCCCGCATCATTCAGAAGCCGGTTTACCAGACGGGAAGTAATCGATGCTCCAGCCACCTTCACAGGTTCGACAATGGCCGATCGCTGCTCCTCACGCGTCATCCACGGAATCAGGTATGGTCCGGAAGTGACTGCTTCCGGAAGATTGCGGAATCTGGCGCAATCGCCGATAAAGTCAGAGCGTAGGGCCGTGACGACATAAATCGGGTATTCGGTCTGATCCGTAGCTTCAAGCAGCAATTTCACAAATGCTGCATCATCGTCCTGCTGAAGTGTTGGGATCGCTGCCTTGTCAAAACGGAAAAGCTCCTCAAATTGATCGACAATAATCAAAAGGTTTTCAGACTCTGGCAACCGGGCGCGTCTCACCGCCTCGATAAGACCCAGACCGCTGCGGCGCAACATGATCTCGAGCAAAATAGCGTCGCGGTCGCTCTCTTCTCTTGTGCGCTGGCCTGATCCGAGAACTTCAAGCTGATTCAGAGCGCGGGCAAGCCGTCCTATTGGATCTTTGCCTGGTCGGAAAGTAGCAATGCGCCAGCTGGAGCCGGCGTTAACCATGAATCCGCCATACAGGTAGGGCAAAAGCCCAGCCCGGATGAGCGATGATTTTCCGCTGCCCGACGTCCCAATCAGAGCGAGAAAATGCTGCTTTCGCAGCCTGGTTATTACTTCCTCGCTTTGTCCTTCGCGTCCGAAGAAAAGATAATGTTCCTCTATTTTGAATGGTCGTAATCCGGGAAATGGATGAGTGTCTTCAGGCATAACGCTCACACATCAGGCTTTCAGGCGATTCAGGAAGTCGTTGAGCGGAGGAAGGGAATCGGCATCAGGACTTCGCAATATCATCGCCTCCAGTGTTTCTAATTCCGCTTTTTCAGGCGTGATCGGCGGAACAATGTAAATTGCCTTGGCCAGCACAGATTGTTTGCGGAGATACTTGCGAAAATCCATAAGTTTTGTGTTGTACCATTTTTGCGAGCCCTTGCCGTAGTAAATCATCGCAGCATCACAAAGCTTCATGTTCTCGATATGCTCTTCAAGTGCCAGCCTCTCATCCTGGTCCTCTACTGCAAGCAGCGGTTCACATCCTGAAGAAAGAAGTTTTCTCTTAAGCGCCAGCAGGTTTTCTGAGCCACGATCAGCCGAATCGCAGATGATATAAACCCGAACCGGATCGTTGCCTTTCCGCGGCTTCTTCTGCGGCCGTTCTGCCTTTGAGCTTTGAGACGCTTCTTTAGTCTTGCGAAGCGTTTTCTCCAGTACCTCTTTTAATTGTTGTACTGACTCGACGTATTCGGCGCCGTTCTGCACAGTCTCGTCTTTGCACAAATAATCAATAAAGTTTCTCTGCCGCGGATTCTGTGGAGATGTGCTTTTAGGGATCAGGAGCAGGCGTTCGAAAGCGCCGTTCTGCTCTCTTTCGATTGCCAGGTCATGTTGTATCCATTGCTTGGACTTCTCAGCTTCGCCTTCGGGAACAATACCGAATTCATTTCCTACCACGTGTATCGAAAGAACGCTTCGGTTCAAATAACCACGCACCTGCTCCTTGAGCGAATGCACTTCATTCGGCAACTCGGAGCCGGGCAATACGGTATATCCATATGCCTTTAGATCACGGCTTATCACATCTCTTTCGCTGCGCAGATCAGAGGTAACCTCAGCGAGATAAACCGCAGTTGAAGCGGGTTCTGGCTGGCCCTCTTCAAGGCTGCGCATTGTCAGCAGCATCTTGGCCAGATCGTCTGACAGATCTTCGACCCTCTGATAGTAGGCGACAAAATAATCCCCTCCGAATTTAGGCCGGAGAACGTAATCATTCCTGGCGCCAGGAGGGATGGCTGCGTGGAATTTATAACTGCTGTTTACCTTGAGATCTTTCGGCAGTTGTTCCCGATCGACCGCCCGTTTCTCAACCTTAAAGATACGGACCTTTTCCTCATCTACCTTTATGCCAAGCCTGTTGTGTGCGTGCCGGCAAAACGCCTCCAGTTCCTTGTCACACCATTCTCGGCTGAAGTAGACAGGGCTGCTGACCAGCAGAATGATGGCCACATTTGGAATGCGCCTGAGGATCTTGCTCGTAAAGTCTTCATACTTCCGGATTTCATCATCACGCCAAAGCCTGATCCTGTCTCCCCCCGGAAGTTTCTGCCTCAAGTGGCGCTCCAGGTCTTCATGCAGTTGTGCTACCCACCCGCACGTCTCACTTACCAGCTGGTCATCATCAAGATGCGCATAGCTGATAAAGACATCGTCTTCGAAGTTCCTTAAATAACCCATCCGCCGTCACCTCGCACGGCATACGCCCTTGGCGTGGCCGTCTTAGCGCAGAGCCCCTTAACCACATAGTGTCTACGTAACGGATAACTGTTACAGCCAAACTTGTGCCCAAGGTTTCGGATATCGCTCATCTCAGCGATTGGCCAGAGCCATAAACGGGGAGAGTCTGCCACTGACCCATACCACAAACGGCATAGTAGTGCAACCAATTTTGAGATTGGGGTCTTTATAGTGACTCGCCATACGCTGCTGGGACCCGATTCCGATTAAGTTGGTTTCGAACTGGGCAACACCTTCAGGGGCTGCCGTGCGGATAAGCCAAGGACGCAATATGGAGTGACCTATACCCAGACTCCCCACGCGGGAATCATGAAGTCAGTAACAACTATGGTCCCCCAAAACCGCCAGTTTGATGTTTAAGCAGTTCGGAAACCTTGACTCCACCACACGGATTCCTAGCGAGGAGGGCAAAATCAACAGCATATTCGAGAACCGTCCTGAGTGGTCAGCATTCGCTTCATGGCGCTACGGGCTATATCCCTGAGGGGCCTTCCTACCAGGAATGTCCTCACATCGTGGTGGATTATGGCCGCAACCTGCATGCTATCGAATTCCGGCGCGACATGCAGGAAGTCTTGCGTTTAGTGTTCGGTACAACTTCGGTGCATTTTGACTGCAGAGAAAGAATGGAGTTTCAGTCCCTAAGCGACACCAGAACAAGCATTTAGAATTTGACTTGCTACATTTCGGGACCAGGGGGTCGGAGGTTCGAATCCTCTCCCCCGACCATCCGGAAGCTTCGATGCCGCCCGCAGCCGGTACTCCGGGCAGAACGTTTTTCGATGTTTGGCGGGCATTCTTTCCAACTGACCTGGTGGGCGTTCCAGCCCGCTTTGGCATGCGCGATGATTGGGCACGCGCGATAATTTTGATAGGGGTGCAGGTGGAATGAACCCAGACACCATCACGATCTCTCCGGGACCGCGCATGCGCACAGCCCTCTTGTTGGCAATCGTCGCGGATACCTTCCAGATTGTTTTCTCCCCTTTATTTTTCGAAGGTGCTGCTTCGCCCGCTGATGACATTCTTGACCTCTGTATGGCCGGAGTCCTGAGTTATCTTCTTGGCTGGAACTGGGAATTCCTGCCATCGTTCCTTGCCAAGCTCGTGCCCGGGGCGGATCTGGTTCCTCTATGGACGTTGGCTGTTGCGAACGTCTACCGGCGATCGAAGCGGCTCGCGTCACCGTGGAAGGAAGTGTAGGAAATGCAACGGAGAGACACGCGAGATCATAAGCGGGAGTCTTGACGTCTGCGCACGTCCTTCCTCCGGGAAGCGGGACCGAGACGCCGTACGCCCGCCGTGCTGTTGGAGGTTGATCCCCTTGGCCTTGTGCGCGGCCATGATGGGCGGCACGGAAGAAAGCGGCGAAGCAATAGAATGCGTTGCGTCGTTGTCACGAACGCCGATCCGACAGGGAAGGCATCGATAGCACATTCCGTACTTCGGTTGACAAAACAGATGCGCGAGAAGAAATTCATGTGCATGAAACGACGGTCGTTTCTCTGGTCGTCTGCCGCGCTCGTGGGAGTGGGGATGCTTGGCCAGGGCGATAGCCACGCCGACTGTATCCATTCTCACAGCGTTCCTGCGGCATCGCTCATGACCGAGTGCGCCCATCGGTTCCTCGCTGCGCTTGACGCCAAACAGCGTGCCAAAGCGGCCTTTCCGTTCGATACCGATGAACGCTTAAATTGGCACTACATCCCGAAGGAGCGCAGGGGTGTGCCGCTGCGAGAGATGACGCCCTACCAGAAGCATCTCGCCAGCGCTCTTCTGGCCGCCGGACTGAGCCAAACGGGGTACATCAAGGCCGTGACGATAATGAGCCTGGAAGACGTGCTCAAGATTATAGAAGTCGATAGCGGCGAGATCCGCAATCCGGAGCACTACTACTTCTCGGTGTTCGGCACTCCATCCGACGCTGGCACATGGGGCTACCGCGTCGAGGGCCATCATCTTAGCCAGAACTGCACTGTGGTAAATGGCGATGTTATTGACGGCCCAAGCTTCTTCGGGGCCAACCCCGCCCAGATTCGGCAAGGGCCGCGCAAGGGCCTGCGCACCCTGGCCGGAGAGGATGACCTTGGATTCGACCTGATCCATGCTTTCGACGAACACCAGCAGAAGGTCACAATTGTGGATCCAATCGCCTACAGGGAGATCCTGACAGGTGCCAGTCGTAAGGCCGCTCTTAAGGGCCAGCCATCTGGCCTATCGGCTTCCACGATGAATGTCAGGCAGTTCGATGCACTCATGGCCCTGGTGGAGGAATATGCTCGGAATGTCCCCGACGAACTGGCTGAACGGCGGATCGCCCAAATTAACAAGGCAGGACGGAATATCTACTTCGCCTGGTCTGGGGGAATCAACCCTAGCGACCCACACTACTACCGCGTTCAGACGCCTTCGTTCCTAATCGAGATGGACGACACGCAGGACGATGCTAATCACATCCACTCGGTCTGGCGCGACTTGAGCGGCGACTTCGGCCAGGACCTGCTTCAACAGCATTACGAGACCAGCCATCGCTCGCAGTAGACTGCGGACGTACGACGGCGGCACAATCCGAAAGCATTCATTGTACTTTGAACTACGCGGGGGCTAGACTGATGCCCATCCCCCAATCAGATCAAGGAGGGAACGATGGCAACTGCAACAACGACTCAACAAACCGCCGAAGACCCCGTGAAAGTTGACCCCAGGCATTACACGGTCGAGTTTGAGAATGATCGAGTCCGAGTGCTTCGGATCAAGTACAGCCCGGGAGAGAAATCGGTGATGCATAGCCACCCGGAATCGATTGGAGTGTTCCTAACGGACTCCCACGCCAAGTTCACCTACCCAGACGGACGGAGTGAGGAGATCAATGCGAAGGCCGGGTCGGTTCAGCACATGGACGCCTTTACCCACCTGCCGGAAAGTACTAGCAAGGAGCCATTCGAAGTCATCCAAGTCGAGTTGAAACGTTAGGTTTGACGATCGAGACGAGAGCGGGCTTGCTCCCGCTCTCTTTTTCAGGTGCCGAGTAACATAAAGCTAATTCGCACCACGGACAGGGACATTTGGTCTCGTCGCCAATTAGTCGGCGCCCTGGATTCTCGGCATTGAGCACTCCGGCGTCTAGTCAGCGCTCAATACCGGACACTGCGAGGAGTGAGACTCTGTCTCATTCCGAGTCAGTATGAGGTTGGGTTAAGACGACGACTAATTGTGTTTACTTATAGCGTCGTCCTCATCGATTTTGCCGGGGGTTCATCCCAGTGCAGACGAATTCCCCGGATGCCATTCAAACCTCGGCCCGATAAGCTTGAATCCGTTGAGGACCTTCCCGCATATTTCATCGAATCCGTGCAAATGCAAATTTAGGTCTTTCAGCGCCCCCACAAAGAACACCTCTAATACGATCTGTGCGAGCCGTATTAGCATCCCCGGCTTCGGCTACGGAGGCCGTATCCGCACGATGAATAACGGCCTTTCGCGCGTTTAAGAAATCCAGGGCGCGTGCGAACTGGCATTGGAAGGAACTGGATTGTGCCCATAGTTCCGATGCGTTGCTCATGAACATTTTCTGCCATCCTGATGTGATGACGTCGGCGTCGGTCAAGGCGATGCTCGGGGTCGAATCAAAGGCGGTACCGGAATTCGGATTCAAACCACGGACTCCTTTGCACAATGGCAAGCGTGACAACACAGAGATTGATATGAAGTTCGATCAGCTACTGGTTGCCTTTGTCGTGCGCCGCCGCTAATCCATGCGCGATCTGAATGCCGTAGTCGATCGCTTTGCGAATCGGCACCTGGCTTCGCTGCAGCAGTTGGCGCAGCGTGCTGCCCTCCAGCAACTCGGACACCAGATACGGTGCGCCTTCGAAGGTGCCGAACTGATAAACGGCGAGGATGTTGGGATGGTTGAGGGCGGCGGCTGCTTGCGCCTCCTGCTCAAAACGCCGCAGCCTGTCGGGATCTTGCGAAACAAAAGATGGCAGGACCTTGATCGCGACCTCGCGCTTCAGGGCTGGATCGCGTGCGCGATACACCTCGCCCATCCCGCCTGCACCCAGCAGACCGAGAATTTCATAGCCATCCAGCTTCGTACCTTCGGCTAACGGCATGGTGCGCGGATTATACCTCTAACGCAAAGTTGCGGGACTAAGTCTTCATGCGCGGACTCGCGCATCCTGACCGAATATTCCACCGAAAATTCTCCCGGCGAAACTTCGCCGATTCCCTAAGCTCCGCAGAGTCCTTTAACGGCACGTTTCGGATTGTCTAAATGAGCATGTCGAG
>Ga0207057_1090_pt1 | contig 23279 bp, 18 predicted proteins | sample Alteio_BWMinCont_33_FD_153265 | JGI IMG/M metagenome (GOLD analysis project Ga0207057, IMG submission 153265) | Enriched cells from forest soil in Barre Woods Harvard Forest LTER site, Petersham, Massachusetts, United States -... | ecosystem: Environmental > Terrestrial > Soil > Temperate forest >... | reverse complement strand
CTGGTGAACAATGCCGGCGTCTTTGAGACGGCGGTTCTGGAAGAGATCAGCGTTGCGCAGTGGGATGCGATGTTCGAGACGAACACGCGCGGGCCGTTCCTGATGGCGAAGGCCGCGCATCGGCATCTGAAGGCAGCGCGCGGGCGCATTATCAATATTGGCTCGCTGGGCGGGCTGCATCCCTGGCCTACGCATGGGCACTACTGCACGTCGAAAGCTGCGCTGCACATGCTGACACAGACCATGTCGAAGGCTTTTGCGCCGGAGATCAGCGTGAATTGTGTTGCTCCGGGAATGATTGTGAATGGCGAAGTCGCGGAGGATTATGAGCATTTTGCGCATAAGACCCCGATGAAGCGGAATGGGACGCCGGAGGATGTGGCGTCGGCGGTGATGTTCTTTGCAACCGGGCCTCATTTTATTACCGGGCAAATTTTGAGTGTGGATGGTGGGTTGGGGTTGTGACGTCCATGGTCAGACCTTGGAATTGGCGAGTTTAGGTTCGTGCTTTCCCACCCTGTCGCAACCTGCGCGATAGAATGGGGCACCTTTTTTCGCGCTGACGCTCGGGAAAACGGATCCTTCCCCTTCATTGCGTTCAGGGTCAGGATGACATCGGTATACGTTGGCCGCTGCTCATTCCGTTCGCAGGGCTTTTACTGGATCGATGGAGGCCGCTCGTTGTGCCGGCAGGATGCTGGCGATGAGGGCGCAGATCCCCAGCGCAAGGATCGATCCAGAGAGAACAATCGGGTCCCAGCTCTTGACGTTATAGAGCTGCGCGGCGATCAGATGGCCACAGGCAATTGATATTGGAACGCCGATGGCGAGTCCGATCAGGATTTGCAGGAAGGCTCCACGCAGGACGAGCTTGACGATCTTGCTGCGATCAGCGCCGAGGGCCATGCGCACGCCGATTTCGCCGGTGCGACGCTCGACTGTGTACGCGGTGACGCCATAGAGGCCGATGGCGGCGAGTATGAGCGCGAGGATGCCGAAGAGACCGGTCATCTGGGCAGTGGCGCGCTGCTGGTCGAAGTTTGCGTCGATGTGCTCCTGCATGGTTTCGATGTCAAGCAGGGTGATGTTGGGATCGATCTCGCTGAGAACGCGGCGGACCTGTGGCTCGAGTCCTTCCATGCTGCCGTGGAGTTTGAGGACTACACCCTCGATGTAGTGGCTGCCGTCGTCAATGCTCTGCATCATGGCGTTATCGTATTTCACGTGCTGCGCGAGGGGCGCAAAGAAGATGGGCCGGGTCGGTTCCAGTCCATAGAGGTTGTCCCACATGTACCTGGCGTCGTTGACGACGCCTACGATTTCAAAAGTGGCGCCGTACTGGGGCAGGTCGAGTCCGAAGTGCTGACCGATGGGGTCTTCGCCAGGCTTGAAGAAGCGCTTGACGAAGGCTTCATTGACCACGACGACGTTCCGGGTGGCGGCGGTGTCCTGATCAGTTATGGAACGGCCGCGGAGAATGTGCTGGCCCATGGTTTCAAGATAGCCCGCGCTGACGTGGTCCCAGGATGACCCGACCTGCTCATTCATATTGGGCATGCCGTGGCCTTCGCGGATGACCATCTCGCCCCAGTTGTCCTGCAAGGGCGCGTAGAGGGCGAGCGCGGCGCTTTCAACGCCGGGGATGTGCGCGAGCCTTTGCTGCAACTCGCGATACACGGCGTCGAGTTTCGGCTGCGGGTAGGAATTGAAGGGACCGATCAGGCTGAAGAGGGCGCGATGGTCGAGTTCGTAGCCGAAATCCTGATGCTGCATTTTTTCCAGGCTGCGCGTCAGCAGGCCTGCGCCTGCAAGGAGAACCAGGGAAAGCGTGGCCTGCAAGATGACGAGAATTTTCTGCGACAGGGACGTGCGGTCGTGCGTGCTGCGGTTGGCGCCGCGCAGCGCTTCAGCCGGATCGGCATGCGAGGCGAACCAGGCGGGGGCGGTGCCGAAGAGCATTCCGGTGAAGAGGGACAGGGCAAAGGCAAAGCCGAGGACGGGCAGAGAAGGCGTCGCGTCGATAGGGACAAATTTCGCGCTGTGGAAGGTGAGCGCGACCAGCAGCTTGACTCCCAGATATGCGATGACCAGACCTGCCAGGCCGCCGAAGACGGAGAGAACGAGGCTTTCTGTGAGCGATTGCCGGATGAGTCTTTGACGCGATGCGCCGAGGGCGAGACGGACAGAGGTTTGTGCGCGCCGCGCGGCTCCGCGAGCGAGAAGCAGATTGGCAATATTGGCGCAGGCGATGAGCAGCACCAGAGCGCAGACAGCGAGCAGGATACGGAGGTTATTGCCGTAATCCTCCTTCATGATACCGACACCGGTCCCGGCAGGAACAACCTTGACAAACTGCTTGGGCAGACCGGCTTTGATGCCGGCCATCCAATCGGCAGGCATGCCGCTGTCATTGACGAGCCATTGGCGAATCAGAGTTGTCATCCGGGCCGGCACGGCATGGGGCGTTGCTCCGGGCTTGAGCCTGCCGATGACCCGCAGCCATGCCTGGAAGTGATGCAGGAAGGAGTTCTGTTCGCTGAAGACGGGCTCCTGCAGTACGGGGAGCCATAGATCTGCCGGGTCGCTGCGCAGGGTTTCTCCGAAGAAGCCGGGAGGGGTGATGCCGATGATGGTGAAGGGATGGCCGTCGAGGATGAATGACGAACCGATGACCCTGGGATCAGAGCCATACTGCTGCTGCCAGGTGCGGTAGCTGAGCATGGCAACCGGAGCGGCTGTTTCCTGATCGTCGGCGGGTTGAATGGTGCGTCCGGCAAGGGCGCCGACCCCGAAGGTCGAGAAGTAATTACCGCTGACGAATTCCCCGCGCAGGGGTTTGGCGATGCGGTCGGCCTCGCCGCGACGGGTGCTGATTTGACGGCCTCCTGCCTGAAATGCGGCGAGTTCCTCGAATTCGGGCGTGTTTTTTTTCATCAGCTCGTAAAACGGATACGAGAACATGCCCCAGTTTTCCTGCGGGCTGCCTTCGACGCAGCAATCGTTGCCGTCGCCGATGCGGTAGAGGCGGGATGGATCGACGACCGGCAGCGACTTGAGCATGACGGTGTGGATCAGCGAGAAGATGGCGGTCGTGGCTCCGATGCCGAGGGCTAGTGTCAGCATGGCGGTGAGAGTAAAGACCGGGGAGAGGCGCATCTGACGGAGCGCGTAGAAGATGTCTTGCCGCAGAGTATTCATATCGAGGTCTCTTTCTGCATAAGAGCAAACGCATCGCCATGTTCCGAAAGAGTTAAGTTGTAGATACGAAGACCTTCGTAATTATATGGATAGCCGATTCGGCGTTCGTTTGCGGACAGAGATGTCCGCAAACGAACATGTTGGACATTTTGATCGAGGAGTTACCTGGTGGAGAAAAGGCGGCTCAGCAGGTTTTTTCGCGGGCGGCTTTCCACTTCGTCGTACAGGCCGAGCATCTCCGGTTGTGATGGGAACTCGGTGCTGTTGAAAGCGGCTTGAGGATTTGTGACGCAGAGCCGCTCGGCTCTTTCTTTGCCGTACTTTTCTTCGATGATGCTGTAGGCCTCTCTCATAACCGGCGGGCGCGAGGTCAGGTTATGCGCGTCGGTTGCGATGAAGTGAACCCAGTTCTTATCGAGAAAGTCAAAGGCCATTGTTTGCGCGGTGCGTCCGAAGCGTCCGGTGAGGGACGATGCCGTGACCTGTACGAGGCAGCCTTCGCGGAGCCATTCGATCATTCGCGTGGGGTGCCGCTGGATGGTGTGGTTGCGCTCAGGGTGCGTGATGATGGGATGCATGCCGGCGATCTTCATTTCATAAAAGGTGTCAGCCAGGCGCTGCGGAATCATCAGGTCGGCGAACTCGACCAGAAGGTACTGCATTTGGTTAATGGTGTATTTCGTCCGGTTCTGGAGCGCGTCTTCGATGTTGTCGTAGGACAGGTGGAAGTCACAGCCGAGACCGAGAGTGATTCTGCCATCGAGGCGTTGCCGGAGTTCGGCAAGGCGCTCGGCGTTCGCCTCCGGATCAAAGTGATATCTGTGATTGGCGTGAGGAGTGCAGGCAATGTGAGTGATGCCATCGTCGGCGGCCATCTCGGCCATGGCGATTGATGTTTCTAAGTCGGGGGAGCCGTCATCGAGTCCAAAAAGAAGGTGATGATGAATGTCGATCATGTGCAGTAACCCCCCTTACGATAGAGCTAATTCATGGGTCGCGGGGGTCTCGCCCTCTTTCTCCCGAAGCGCTATCACCATAGATGCGAAAATTTTGAAGCCGTCTACGGAACCAAGCAGGTTTTCCGAAGACCGATCCGGATGCGGCATCATTCCCAGTACGTTGCGGCCCTCGTTCAGGATTCCTGCGATATTGCCAAGAGAACCATTCGGGTTCGCTTCCGGAGTGATTCCGCCTGTTGCCGTGGAGTAACGGAAGACGATGCGGTCATCGCGTTCGAGTTCGGCCAGCGTTTCTGCGTCGCAGAAGTAATTGCCTTCCATGTGGCCGATGGGAATTTTGACGACTTCGTTTTTGCTCAAGGTGCGGGTGAAGGGCGTGTCCGTTGTTTCGGTGCGCAGGTAGACCTGCTTGCAGATGTACTTGAGGCCGGCGTTGCGCATGAGAGCGCCGGGGAGCAGGCCGGCTTCGGTGAGGATTTGAAAGCCGTTGCAGATGCCCAGCACGAGTCCGCCGTCGGAGGCAAACTTCTTAACCGACTGCATCACGGGCGAAAAGCGGGCGATGGCTCCGGTGCGGAGGTAATCGCCGTAGGCAAAGCCGCCGGGGACGAGAATGGCGTCGCAGTTTTCCAGGCTCGGGGAGTCATGCCAGAGGAGGGTTACCGGCTGGTGGGCGATCTCTGAAACGACGTTGTAGGTGTCGTGATCGCAATTGGAGCCGGGGAAGACGAGAACGCCAAACTTCATGTATCTAGGCTAGCAGTTTTGTGTATGCTTTTGGCGATTTTCCAGACACACATGTTCAATCTCATTCAGCTAATCAATGACCCCAAAACTGTTGACTCATGCTCTGGTATTTCTAATTGCGACCGGCTTATCCGGCCGGACTTGCGCGCGTGCGGAGATTCTGGCGCTCAGGACATTTGACGGTGGAGTGGCAATCGGAAAATGCACGGTTAGAGTCGATTCGGTTGCCACAAATGATCCTTCTGTGGAGCCGAGTGAGATCGTGACAATCACATGCGCAGATAAGGCACCCTTTCATTGGCAGTCCTCCCATGATCTATCGAACCTAACGATTCTTTCCGATCCAAGCCGCGTTGTTGCAACTTGGGAATGTGGCACAGGGATGTGCTCTACAGTCTTTGCTATCAATCCGACTAGAATGGTGAGATCGGTTGCCAATGGCAGGGAGGTTTACTCGGTCAAGCGCGGTGGACCGGCGGCGCGCTTGGTGCTCGATCAACCTTCTTCGGCTGCCCCTGATATCGTTTTTTCTCCCGATGTGTTGCTGTTGTATCGAGGGAAGTCTTTTCCGCCTAATTCAAACCTCATCCTACCCAAGCAGGAGGATGTTTACGTTTGGGGGGACGGCAAGTACAAATTGCAAGATCGATATCTATGGAATGAGACTATGCGGTACGAAGATCGGTTTTGCGTCTTACGTGAGCATGACGCAACATGCCCGGTAAAATGGATGAGCACTAGTAGTCCCAATGTTGATGAGTAAATCCGGTGTTTGGCTAGACGGCAGATTCAAGCATCTAGATGAGAGTTGTTGAGACTTGCTATGGGCGGCTTCAACCTTAAGACCACGGGACGTACCGCGGGAACGGCGCTGGTGAACTGGTGGCGCGCTGTTTCGATTGAGGCTCTGTGCGTTGCGGTGATGTGGCTGATTGGTTTGTGGCTGCTGCATGTGCCGCTTTTTCCGGTGTGGGCGCTGCTGGGCGGCTTGATGACCTTCATTCCAAATTTTGGCGGCGTGATTGCGCTGATCGGGCCGGTCTTCTGCATTCTGGTGACAGGGAGAGATCTGGAGCGGCTCGGTTTTGTTCTCGGGTTGTATGCAGTGATTGTGGTGATCGATCAGCTTGTGCTGCAGCCGATGTTGATGAAGCGCACGGCGCGCGTTCCGATCTGGGCTTCGATTCTGGCTCCGATTGTGCTGGGAATCGTCATTCCGTTCTGGGGAGTGCTGCTGGCTCCTCCGCTACTGGCGGTGATCTATGCGTTTCGGAGGCCCAAGGTGAAGGGGCAGGTTCCTCCTGCTATGCCGCCGGTGAGTTGAAGCAACCGGAGATCTTTGCGGCGCGCGGCGTGGCAGGCGCATCTACTAACGCATGGAATATAGACAGCTTGGCTATTCAGGGTTGAAAGTCTCTGCGCTCAGTTTTGGGGCGGCGACTTTTGGGGGTGGCAACGAATTTTTCAAAGCCTGGGGCAACTCGGATGCGGCCGAGGCGAAGCGGCTCGTCGATCTGTGTTTGGATGCGGGCGTGAATCTCTTCGACGTAGCGAATGTGTATTCGACCGGTCTTGCCGAGGAAGTTCTGGGCAAGGCGGTTGAGGGGAAGCGCGATAAGCTGCTGATCTCGACCAAGGCGACATTCAAGATGGGGGATGGGCCGAACGATCTGGGGTCGTCACGCTATCACCTGATTCAGCAATGTGACGCGAGCTTGAAGCGGCTGGGCACGGATTACATCGACATCTACCACATGCACGGCTTCGATGCGACAACTCCGATTGAAGAGACATTGGATGCTTTGAACACCCTCGTTCATCAGGGGAAGGTTCGCTACATTGCGTGCTCGAATTTTTCCGGATGGCACCTGATGAAGTCGCTGGCTATCTCGGACCGCTATGGATGGGCACGCTATGTTGCGCATCAGGTTTACTACTCGCTGTTGGGGCGTGAGTATGAGTGGGAGTTGATGCCCCTGGGCTTGGATCAGAAGGTTTCGTCTCTCATCTGGAGTCCTCTGGGTTGGGGGCGTTTGACGGGCAAGATTCGCCGCGGACATCCGCTGCCGGAGACGAGCCGGCTTCACAAGACTGCCGATTACGGGCCTCAGGTGGATGACGAGTATCTGTACAACGTGGTGGATGCTCTGGATGAGGTTGCCAAGGAGACGGGCAAGACGGTTCCGTAGGTTGCGCTGAACTGGCTGCTGCAGCGGCCTACAGTTGCCAGCGTGATTATCGGCGCGCGGAATGAGGAGCAACTGAAGCAGAATCTTGCTGCGGCGGAATGGAATTTGACGGCGGAACAGGTGGCTAAGCTGGACAAAGCCAGTGCTGTGCAGCCGATTTATCCGTACTGGCACCAATGGCAGTTTGCAGAGCGGAATCCGCTGCCGGTTCCGCAGAAATAACCTCTTGAGACACCACAGCTAAAGCCCCATTGGTTGTAGGGGCTTTGATTGCGAGGGCTGAAGCCCTCGCCTACCCGTTAAAGCTTTTTTCAACTGGCGCGGAAGCCCGCGCCTGCCCATACGTTCATTCGTTTCTTTTTCCAGCCCGTCCCACTTCTAAAATTCGTCACACTTTGATCGACTAAGGGCGGAAATCAGCGTCAAAATGGATATCTGCAAGTGATACGGGCCTTCTCGCGAGGTGTGTATGATTCGCAAATCCTTCCTTTCTATCGGAATGTTGGTCGCGGTGGTTGCTGTGTCTGTAGCTTATGCGGTCCGCGTGGGCGATGCCGCTCCCGATTTCACCGGAACCGATTCGAATGGAAAGACGCACAGGCTTTCCGAGTACCGGGGCAAGTATGTTGTTCTCGAGTGGACGAACAACGGCTGTCCTTACACGCTGAAGCACTATGAAAGCGGGAATATGCAGGCGCTGCAGAAAGACTGGACAGCCAAGGGCGTTGTGTGGCTGACGGTGCTCTCGTCGGCTCCGGGTGAACAGGGATATATGAATGCGGCGCAGGAGAACGCGTATCTCAGCAAGGAGAAGGCTTCGCCGTCGGCTGCGCTGCTTGATCCCACCGGGGCGATTGGGCACGAGTACTCGGCGAAGACTACGCCTCATATGTTTGTGATCGATCCTTCGGGAAAGCTGATTTATGCGGGCGCGATCGATGATCACCCGACGACGGAGCTGAGTGACGTCAAGGCGTCGAAAAATTACGTTTCGGCGGCCTTGACCGAGGCGATGGCTGGTCAGCAGGTGGCTACTTCGTCGACGCGGCCTTATGGTTGCTCTGTGAAGTACCAGTAGGCGTCGGCTGTGATTTCCTGAGGTTATTCCCTCTGCTTCTTGCTTTCGCGGATTTTGCGGATCTCTTCCATGCGTTGGGTGAGCAGCTTTTCGCGGCCTTCAGCGGTGGGGTGATAGTAGGTGCGGCCGCGCAGGCTTTCGGGCAGGCACTCCATGTCGGCGACGCGGCCTGCTTCGTCGTGCGCGTACTTGTAACCTTTGCCGTAGTCGAGGGCCTTCATCAAGCCCGTGGGCGCGTTGCGCAGGTGCAGTGGGACGGGTTCGGCCCGGGTGTGCTCGATGTCGGAGAGGACTTCGCTGTACGCGGTGTAGAGAGCGTTGGATTTGGGCGCCAATGCCAGATAGGCGACTGCCTGGGCGAGGGCGAGATCGCCTTCGGGTGAGCCGAGGAAGTCCATCGCATCTCTTGCTGAGAGGCAAAGGTTGAGGGCCTCGGGAGATGCGAGGCCGATGTCTTCGACGGCCATGCGGATAACGCGGCGGGCGACGTACATCGGGTCTTCGCCGGATTGCAGCATGCGGCCCAGCCAGTAGAGCGCGGCGTCGGCGTCGCTGTTGCGCACGGATTTGTGCAGCGCGGAGATGAGGTTGTAGTGCTCTTCGCCCTGTTTGTCATAGAGCAGGACGCGCTGTTGCAGGGCTTCTGTGGCGATCTCTTTCGTGACGCGGGTTTTCGCGGCTTGCGCTAGTCTTGCGGCGACTTCGAGGCCGTTGAGGGCGTGGCGGGCGTCTCCGTTGGAGTAGCCGGCCAGCAACTCCAGAGCTTCGTGGTCGGCTTCGATATGGAGCCCGCCGAGGCCGCGCTTGTCATCGGCCAAGGCGCGTTCGAGCAGCTGGAGAATCTGCTCGTCGGTGAGCGCGTGCAGGGTGTAGACGCGGCAGCGGGAGAGCAGCGCGGAGATGATTTCGAAGGACGGATTTTCGGTTGTGGCGCCGATGAGGCGGATGGTTCCGCGCTCGACGTAGGGGAGAAAGGCATCCTGCTGCGCTTTGTTGAAGCGGTGAATCTCGTCGACGAAGAGGATGGTGCGCGAGTCATAGGTCGCCGCTTTTTCGGCGTCGGCCATGACTGCCTTGATCTCCTTGATGCCGGAGAGGACGGCGGAGAACTCGATGAAGCTGGCGCGGGTGGTTTCGGCGATGATCTTGGCGAGCGTGGTTTTGCCGACGCCGGGCGGTCCCCAGAAGATCATGGACGAGGCATCGTCGCGCTCGACTTGCACGCGCAGAGGCTTGCCGGGGCCGAGGAGGTGCTCCTGGCCTACGTACTCGTCGAGCGTGCGCGGGCGCATGCGCTCCGCCAGCGGGGCGTTTCTGGTAACGGTGGCAATGTCGGGTGTGTTGCCGAAGAGACTCATGCTGCTTCTATAGATGATGGCAGATTTACGGCAGTGGGTCAGTTTGAATCCAAAGTGGGCTGAGACAGTGACCGCAATCATCAGAATAGTGACATCCCTATCAAGAACCACCACACAAATAGAAGGAACGCCATCAGGACACCTATAATTCTCCAGCCCCGCTACAGGCCCTTCGTGCTCGGCAGCATTTTCCGCATCCGCTCATCCCTCGAACAGCCCCGCGCATCTTCAACGGTTTCGTTGTGGATCGCAGCGAGGGACTGCACATTTTGATTCAGCTCTGACTCTTGAAATGACGTTATCGGAATTTGCTTCGCGAGTAGAACTTGCTTCAATGTCTCTGCGGATGAAACGGAAACGGTCATGCACAGGATAAACAGCGCAATGAAGAGAGGCATCATGGAGGTGTCTTCGATGTTGTCGCCGGTGATCAAAACGTTGTCGCAACTATGCAGTAACCAGGCCGCCTGCGCAAGGACTTCGCACTTTCCGGGCGGGTCCCTTCGGCTCCGCTTTTCTCCTTCACTACGTTCAGGGTACGGTGACGATTCTGGATGAGAAGATTCCTGCTTATCGTGAGCCGTCCCGAGCCGAGTTCTTGCTATCCCACCCTTTGCTTCGCAAAGGATGGGGCACCCGGCGTGCTGACTGTTGCGAAAAGCAGATCCCTTCGGCAAAGCTCAGGGCAGGCTTTCGCGCCTTGCTCAGGATGACACTCCTATTTGGTGGGAAGTGAATTTCGGCGCTGGCGGGAGGCTTCGTAGAGCAGGATGCTGGCGGCGACGGCGGCGTTGAGGGATTCAACCGGACCGGGGCAGGGGATGGTGATGCGGTCGTCGCAATGCCTGGCTATGTCCGGGGGCAGTCCGTTGCCTTCATTGCCGATGAAGAGGGCGGTGGGTTGCGTGAGGTCGAGTTGCTGCGCCGGAGTGGCGCCTTCGACGGTCGTGGCGACGCTACGTATCGAGTACGCGTGCAGGGCTGAAAACAGGTCATCGCTGGACGCGTGCAATACGGGTAGACGGAAGGCGGAGCCTGACGAGGCGCGGAGGGCTTTCGCGTTCCAGATGCTCACGGTTCCGGCCAGGGCGATGACTCCGTCGGCGGCGAAGGCCTCGGCGGAGCGAACGATGGCGCCGAGGTTGCCGGGGTCCTGTAGTCCGGCGGAGACGATGATCAGCGGCTGGCGCTTTCCGAGGATTTCATCGAGTGTGAGTGCCGGGACTTCGGCGAGGGCGGCGATGGGCTGGGGCGATTCGGTTGTGACGGCGCTTGCGAATATGTCGGGCGGGAGTTCGATGATTTCGGTGTGAGAGCGCAGCACGAGGCCGTTGAGAAGGTCCAGATGGCCGCTCCGGATGAAGAGGGTTGCGATGTGGAGGCCGCTGCGGAGGGCCTCTTCGACGAGGTGCTGGCCTTCGAGGGCAATCAGTCCGGAGTCGGTCTTTTCGCCCTTTCGGAGCGCGGCACGTAATTCTTTTACGCGGGCGTTCTGCCGACTTTGTACAATGCGAACATGCGCGTGATTTGAAGCCGGTTGCATGGATGCGATTCTATGGCAAAACCTAAGGTAAGAGTACGCAGTTGAGTCTTGAACAGGGTCGCCGCTTCCTGATCCCACCCCAACACGCAGACATCGCGTGTCGGGGACCCTGGTGATGGTCGCGTCGACTTGAGTATTGCGGCTCCGGACGCATTTACCTTGGTTTTGCTATACCGTATCTGTACCGGCTTCCATCTGCCGTCCGCGCTTTGGATTTCCTGAAGGAGTTGCCTTGTCCGCGGAGATTTTGCGCATCAATCCAGACGAACCGGAGCCGGAGCGCGTTGAGTACGTTGTTTCCTGTCTGCATGCCGGCAAAGTTGTCGCGATGCCAACGGATACCTTTTATGGGCTGGCAGTAGACCCGGTCAACCTGCGCGCCGTCGAGAGCATTTACGAGATCAAGTCGCGGTTGAAGCATAAGCCGCTGTCTCTGCTGATTGGCAACCTGTCGCAGGCGTATGAGCTGGCGCGCGACCTGGGCGCGAGTTTCGACCGGCTGGCGGAGCGCTTCTGGCCTGGTCCGCTGACGCTGATTGTGAAGGCGAGTTCTCGATTGCCGCTGCGCGTGACGGCGAATACCGGCAACGTGGCGCTGCGCATTCCGGATGCGGTGATTCCGCGGACCATTGCGAGTGCTTTCGGGCTGCCGATTACGGCCACGTCGGCCAATTTGCAGAATGCGCCGGAGTGCACCTATGCCGCGTGTGTGCGCGACCAGATCGGCGACCGGATTCCTTTGATCGTGGATGGCGGGCCGACGGGGCGCAGCCTGCCGACGACCATTGTTGATCTATCAGGCGGCGAAGACCGCTGGCAGATTCTGCGCGAGGGCGCGATCGCTACGCACGAAATTGCACTGGCTATGCATCCTTAAAGCTTTGGTTTCAGTTTTCATGATTATCTCGGACACCAATCTGCGGCGGAGTGGCACGGGCAGCAGGCTGCTGGGAAGATTCGTCCTGCTGGTACTGGTTGCTGCGATCGGGTGGGTTGGCTGGGTCTACGGCCAGATTCGCTACTACGCGGATCGGGACGAGGCGAGTGCGGCGGATGCAATCGCAGTTTTTGGGGCGGCGGAGTATGACGGGCGGCCTTCGCCTGTGCTGCGCGCGCGGCTGGACCATGCGCTCGACCTCTATGGGCGCAAGCTTGCTCCGCTGGTGATTACGCTGGGCGGCGGCGATGAGGGCGATCAGCATTCAGAGGGCGGCGTGGGGCACGATTACCTGCTGGCGCATGGTGTGCCGGACACGGCGATTATTGCTGAGACGCAGAGCGACAATACTGAGGAATCGGCGGCGCGGCTGGCGGTGATTGCGCGGGCCAATCATCTGAACCGCATCATTGTGGTGAGCGACGGCACGCATCTCTTTCGCATCCACGCGCTGTGCGAGAAGGTCGGACTTACGGTTTACACCTCACCGCGGCCTGTGGGTCGGAGTATCGGCTGGCAGGAATCTTTTTCGCGCATGGCGCATGAAATTATCAGCTATACGGCCTGGAGATTACACCTGCACTAACCATCCGGCGGCGAGGGCGGCGACAAGTGTTGACAGGAAGTTGACGGCATCGTTATTCAGCCAGCCGCGGCGTTCGAAGACGGCTCCCAAAAAACTGTCGGCGAAGAGGCCGAGAATGGCGCAGGAAACGATGATGGCGCCTGTGCGCAAGTTGAGCTGAAATGTGAGTACGGCGACGGCGGCAACAATCGCGGCGCCGATGCATCCTATGGCTGTTCCCGCGAGCGTAATGCCGCCGTCGGTTCCGGCAGGCACGGGTTTCAGCGTGGTCAGCAGACGCGGCCGGCCTCCGTAAACCTGGCCTAATTCAGAAGACAGGGTATCGGCGGCGGCCTCAGCCAGGGCTGCGGCGATGGCGGTGAGCGACGCCATTCCGGTTCGTGGGGATGGCGTAAAGAGCTGCGCCGCCGTGAGGGGAATCGCGGCGAGCGCGGCTACTCCCAGATTGGCCGCTACCTGCGAGGCGTTGCGTCCACGTTTCTCTTCGGCGGTGTCGAGTTGTTCTTTGCGGGCTCGACCGATGCGCGTGGCGGCCAACGTTAGAACGAGCATGACGATGAGGGGAACGACCGCGGTGCGCCAGCCGGGAGTGCGCAGATAGAGGCAGGCGGTGATGATGGCTCCTGTGGCTGCGGCGTAACCTGTGGCAGCGCGCGCCAGCCAGACAGCCAGACCGAATGCGATGCTGATTCCGGCCATCTGCAGAAGGACGGGGTCGTGGATTGTCCACTCGTTCATTGCCTGGAGGAATATCCAGATGCTGGAGGCAGGCACTACAATCAGGAGGAGCAGTTGCGATTGCCAGTGCAGCGACCGGCCTGGGTAGTTTTTCTGGTGCATCGGGGTTTTCCTGGCTTGTGTGGCAAATCGAAATGCGTGAGTGATTTACAATCTAGTTTTCAAAGGCATTTTGTCCCGATTGTTGCAGGCTTTGCCGCACTTTGCCAGTTGACCTTTTCCGAGTGGGAGCGGTCAGTGGAGATGTACGGCTACGGTCTGAGCGTTTCTGACAATGCCGGCGCAGGATTCGTTGCTGAATGAGGTGTCTGAGAGTGCGAAGTGTCACCGGGCGTAATTGCCCATGGTTTGCCGCCGGGGCGCTGCTGGCTTTGGCGGGTGTGTCTGGGTGCGGCAACCAGTACCGTCCCGTTGTAACCCCTATCGCCCCCACTGGTCCGGCCCCGGCGCCGACGTCCTATGTCGTGGCATTTTCGCAGCCAAACCTCGTACAGGGCAGTGCTTCTGACCCTTGCCCGGGAACGCCATACACGCAGCCGGGAGTGGTGACGCTGGTCGATTTTGCCGGTGACAGCGTACTGGCGCTGGCGACACTCGGCACGGGACCGCTGACATTTGCGCTGGACTCTACCGGTTCGACAGCATACAGCACGAACTGCGATGGTACGGTGAGCACAGTTCCGATAAGCCAGACTCTGCAGTCGAAAAATGTGCTGACGACGACCCTGCCGCAAAATCCCGGCAATGTGAATACGCTGCCGACAAATCTGCTCGCTACAGCTACGGGCCAGTTTGTGGTGGAGCAGAACCGGACTGCGATTGGCGCGCTGACAGGTAGTCCGGCTTCGCTCAAGCAGGAGATTCCGGTGGCTCCCAGCGTGATCAACGCTATCGGTACACCGAGCAGCCAGTACATCTACTCGATCAGCCAGGGAAACAGCACGGATGGCAGTGGCGTGACCTGGGGGCAGTGCGACCCCAACTCCGGCACGACGGTGACGACGAATGGCGAGGCTGACGGAATTCAGGTTGCTACTCTCACGGTCAACAACCGGCTCCCAGTGGGCATTTGCCCGGTCTACGGGATTATGACGGCGGACGGCAGGCGCGCTTTTGTCCTGAACCGTGGCAGCGGGACAATTACCGTCATCGACAGCTCGAAGAACCAGCTCGATACGACGACGACGAATTATCTGACGGGCAATGGAACGATCCAATGCAATCCGGGCACGAGCCTGTGCCTTGGCAAGGGTCCTGTCTATGCTGACCTGTATACGCCGGCGGCGTTGCTGGTTACGGCGAACTACGATGATGATTCGATCAGCATCATCAATGTGCCTATCAATGGACCGGTTGAGGGTTTTACGGACACGCCGAACTTTGGCCAGGTGCTGGCAACGGTGAAGCTGGCGACGGGGAGTCATCCGGCGGCAGTGACAGTGCTGCAGGATGGGAGCCGTGCCTATGTTGCCGATGAGGGCGACGGAACTGTTACTGTCGTAAATCTTTCGAGCTTTACGGTGGAGTCGGTGCTTTCCGTCAATGGGCATCCGCGTTCGATTGCGTCGACCTACAATGCACCCATCGGCAAGGTCTATACGATTGCGCAGGACAGCCCGTACCTGACGGTGATTCGCACCGACACGGATATCGTGTCTTCTTCGATTCTGCTGCAGGGCAATGGCGTGGATGTGCACACGACGACGCAATATGCGGGCACCAGCTCGACGACTACATCGGCGAACGCCATCACGCAAAGCCGCTCTTCTGGATCGGGTGCTCCGTAGAGCCTGGGCAAAAATCGGTATTTGGATGAGGCGCTCGATTTTCGAGCGCCTTGTTGTTTGTAGCGGTTGACGTTGACTGGGCAAGCTTTGCGTTTGAAGCTCCAGTCGGTATGCTCTTGTTTTGAGTCTTCTTTTGCAAAGACCCCATAACTCTTTCGTGGAAACTGTGACCAGGTGATCCGAAGACTTTTTTGCTCTTTTGCTCTTGTGATGATTGCTAGTGGGACTGCTTATGCACAGCGGCCCTCGTTGATTCCCGAGCCACGTGAGTTCCATGGTCGCGACGATGTTTCGCTGGCAGGCGGTGTCTCGCTTTCAACATCAACCCAAGACGCGGATGATTCTTTTGCCGCTGAGGACTTGCTCGCCTTCCTGAAAGAACAGGGTGTTGTGCGCTCGGCGAAAGGCGCGCATATCTATCTGCTGCGGGATACTTCTTCCTACGGAAAGCGCGCGCTGGCGTCTGAGGGGCTTTCGCTTGATTCGCCGATGATGGATGAGGGCTACGTCCTGTTTACGTCGAAGGCCGGAATTTATATGGTCGCGCATACGGCGACGGGACTCTTCTATGGAGCGCAGACTGCGAAGCAGCTGGTTTCAGGCGCCGGGGGTCATGCAGTTTTTCATGGGTACGTGATACGCGACTGGCCAGCGATGAAATATCGCGGGGTGCACGATGATCTTTCGCGCGGGCCTGTGCCGACGCTCGAGTTCCAGAAGAAGCAGATTCGCACCTTTGCCGCGTACAAACTGAATGTGTACTCGCCTTATTTCGAGAACACGATGCAGTATGCTTCGAATCCGCTGCCGGCGCTGCCTGGCGGGTCGATATCGAAGGCGGATGCGGAGGCGCTGATCGCATATGCGAAGCAGTATCACGTCACGATTGTGCCGGAGCAGGAGGCTTTTGGGCACTTGCACCATATGCTGACATGGCAGCAATATGCGCATCTTGCCGAGGTTCCGGGCGGTGGCGTTCTGGCGCCCGGTGAGGCTGGTTCGCTGCAACTGATCAAGGAGTGGTTCACGGAACTGGCTGCTGTTTTTCCGGGGCCATTTTTGCATATTGGCGCCGATGAGACGTCCGAGCTGGGGCAGGGAAAGACTGCTGATGAAGTAAAGCAACGGGGGCTTGGCGCTGTCTATATAGATTTTCTTACGAAGATTCATACCGAGCTGGCGCCGCTGAACCGTCGATTGCTGTTCTGGGGCGATATGGCGATGAATGATCCGGCGCTGGTGCCGAGGCTGCCGAAGGACATGATCGCTGTGGCGTGGCACTATGAGCCGGAAGAGGATTTCAGCAAGTGGCTGGATCCTTATACAAAGGCCGGTATGGAGACGTGGGTATCGCCGGGTGTGAACAACTGGAGCCGCGTCTATCCGAATAACAATCTTGCTCTCGGGAATATTCAGGGGTTTGTCGCAGCGGGACAGAAAGCCGGAAGCACTGGCGTGCTCAACACGATCTGGAATGATGATGGCGAGGGGCTGTTTGCTGAGGACTGGTATGGGGTTCTGTTCGGTGCTGCGGCCGGATGGCAGCCGGGCGCGAGCGATATTGCTGGGTTCCAGAATAAGTACGGGAAGGTCTTCCATGGTGATGCGACGGGGGACCTAGACCAGGCGCAGTTGGCGCTGATGCAGGCGCATCTGGCTTTGGAGAAAGCCGGGTTGGAAGATGCGAAGGATGCTCTGTTCTGGCTCGATCCGTGGAGCGCGGAAGGTTTGGAGGCTGCGGCGAAGATCAAGCCTGTGCTCGACGAGGTGAGAGGCGACGCGGAACGTGCGTTGACACTGATTGCGCAGGCGCGGCGGGCGGGGAATCTGCGGGAGATGGAAGCCGTGGATGCGATGGAGCTGGGTGCGCGGCGGATGGATTTTATCGCCTTCAAATTTCAGGCCGCCGGGGACATTGCTGCCGCGTATCAAACGCTTTATCAAACGCAGAATGATCCGGAGGTGCGGAAGAATATGTCGGGGAGATTATGGAATCTTTCCGGCGTGAATGGCCGCTGCCAGGATTTGCGTGACGGTTATGGGTATATTCGCGATCTGTTCAAAGACGCGTGGCTCAAAGAGAACCGCCCGTACTGGCTGGACAATGTAATGGCCGAGTATGACGCTGCCATGCAGCTTTGGATTGCGCGGGCGGCGAACCTTCGGGGCGCTCGCCAGCAATGGCTTGCGACCCACACGCTGCGTCCGCCAGAGGCGGTTGGGATTGCGCAGACTGCTTCATCGAAATAGTGTGTAACTGCCACTGATGCATATACCGCTTCGCACTGTCGATCTGGTCCTCGTCGTTCTCTACCTCATAGGGATTACGTGGTTCGGACTGCGCTTTCGCAGGCAGGGAGAGCGATCGCTCAAGAGCTACTTTCTTGCGGACCGCAATATTCCGTGGTGGGCGATTGCGCTTTCTATTGTTGCTGCCGAGACGAGTACGCTGACGATTATCAGCGTGCCGGGAATCGCGTTTACCGGCGACTTTGGTTTTCTGCAGCTTGCGATCGGGTACCTGCTTGGGCGCATCGTGATCTGCATTCTATTTCTGCCGCGCTACTTTCGCGGTGAACTGATGACCGCGTATCAGCTGATCGGCGAACGGTTTGGGACGCGACTGCACCGGCTAACGGCGTTTTTGTTTCTTGTGATGCGGGCTGCGGCAGAAGGCGTGCGTGTGTTTGCCGTGGCGATTGTGGTGGGCGTCGCGCTGGGCACGGGAGATATTGCGTCCATCATTATCCTTTCGCTGCTTACGCTGCTGTATACGTTTGAAGGCGGTATGAGGGCCGTCATCTGGACCGATGTGCTGCAGATGCTGCTGTATGTGGTGGGGACGGTGGTGAGCTTGTGGTCCATCTGCGGGCATATTCCCGGCGGCGCGCATACGTTGCTGTCGGTTGCATCATCGGCGGGGAAGCTGACGGTGTTTCACTTCTCGCTCTCGGTTGCGCAGACCTACACGTTCTGGGCTGGCGTCGTTGGTGGGTGTTTTCTCACGATGGCGAGCCATGGGACCGATCAGCTGATGGTGCAGCGTTTGCTCGTGGCGAAGAACCTGCGTGAATCGCGGCTGGCCCTGCTTACGAGCGGCGTTGTGATCTTTGTTCAGTTCACGCTCTTTCTATTCATCGGAGCCGGGTTGTTTGTTTATTACAAGCAGGCAGGACTGACACCGCAAGTTGCAAGCGCGGACCGGATCTTCCCGCAGTTCATTGTGCAGCAGATGCCGGTGGGTATTTCAGGATTGATGATTGCGGCGATTCTTGCGGCCGCGATGTCGAACCTGAGCGCGGCCCTGAACTCGCTGGCTTCTACTTCGATGGTGGATTTTTATCTTTTGCGCAGGCCCAATGTGAGTGAGGCTTCGAAGACACGGCTGTCGCGCCTGATGACGCTGGGGTGGGCTGCCATTCTTCTGGCTCTGGCGATTGTTTCGCGGGGCAGTGGGCACGTGCTTGAGATTGGGCTTTCGATCGCGTCTGTCCTGTGGGGTGGGATGCTGGGCGTTTTCCTGCTGGGCACGCTCACGCAGCGAGCGAATGAAATTGGCACGATGATCGGTTTGCTTGTCGGATGTGTGTTGAATGTACTGCTTTGGCGGCAGGGTTCGGAGATTCGCGCGACGCTATTTGGCTACTCCTTTGTTTTTCCGAAGATTGCCTGGACGTGGTATGTCGCAATCGGCGCGGTTGTGACGTTCGTGATCGGGTATGGGACGAGTCTTTTTGGAGAACGTAACAGTGTCGGGAGCGAACTGTAGATGATGGCGCGGCGTCGCTGGCTTTTGTTTCCGGCCGTAGTCGTTGCCTGCGTGTGTTGGCAGGCATTCGCGCAAAGCGCTGGCTTCTCGTCCATCGATACGCTTGTAGATCAGGCGGTTGAGCAGAAGCAAATTCCTGGGGCTGTTGTAGAGATTGGGCACGGTGGCCGTGTTGTATTTCGCAAGGCCTATGGCGAGCGCTCTCTGGAGCCGGTGCGCGAAGCGATGACGGTGGAAACTGTCTTCGATATGGCTTCGCTTACGAAGCCTTTGATGACGGCGACGGCTGTGATGCAGCTTTGCGAGCAAGGCAAGGTGAGCTTCAACGACCCCGTAGCCAAGTATCTGCCTGAGTTTGCTGCGAACGGCAAACAGGATATTACGATTCGTCAGTTGCTTACGCACTACTCGGGATTGCCTCCCGATCTTTCGCTCGAGCAGCCGTGGGAAGGAAAGAGCGAGGCTTTCGCACAGGCATTTGCGATTCAGCCAGCTACGCCGGCGGGTGTTCGCTTTGTCTATAGTGACATTAATTACATCGTGTTGGGCGCGCTCGTGGAGAAGCTCTCTGGCATGACGGAGGATGAGTATGTTCGGCGGAAGATTATTGCGCCGCTTGGTTTGCGGCACACGGGTTATCTTCCTCCGGTTGAATGGCGCGACCGCATCGCGCCGACACAGTACGAGTACGGCGTGATGCTGCGCGGAGTTGTGCACGATCCGACGGCGCGGCGGATGGGTGGGGTCGCGGGGCATGCGGGACTCTTCAGCACGGCTGATGATGTGGCTGTGTATGCGCAGAATCTTCTGGACCGACTTGCTGGGAGGCCGAGCAAGTTTCCGTTATCGCGCGCGATCCTGATGAAGATGGTGACGCCGGAACAGCCTGCGACTGCAACCGCGCTGCGCGGATTCGGCTGGGACATTGAGTCGCCGTATTCGAGCAATCGCGGAGAGATTTTGCCGGTGGGATCGTTTGGGCATACGGGATTTACCGGCACATCGCTGTGGGTGGATCCTGTCTCAGATACATATGTGATTGTGCTTGCAAATGCGGTTCATCCGAATGGGCCGAAGAGTATGACTGCGCTGCGCGGGAAGATTGCGGATGCTACGGCGGTGGCGCTCGGGATTGTTCCGGATGGCGGAAGGCTTTCGGCAAGGCTCACCGGCTATAACGAATCGCTCAGCGGCATGCGGCGGTGGATTGCCCGGAATGGTGATGTCAAGACCGGTATTGATGTTCTGGAGGCGGATGATTTTGCTGATCTTCGAGCACTGGCGAAGAAGCATGGCGGGCATTTGCGGATTGGGTTGCTGACCAACCAGACCGGCGTGGATGCGGCGGGGCGCAGGACGATCGATATTCTGGCGCACGCTGACGGGATCGAGTTGAAAACGCTTTTCAGTCCGGAGCACGGGATTCGCGGGGCGCAGGACACGGAAGATATCGGTAACGCAACCGATGCGCAGACCGGGCTGCCGATTGTCAGCCTATATGGCGCGACAGATGCGCAGCGAAGGCCGTCCCTCGACGTGATGCGCTCGCTCGATGCTGTGGTGATCGATCTGCAGGATGTGGGCGTGCGCTTTTACACCTACGAGACGCTGGTTGGCTATTTCCTGGAAGCCACCGAGAAGATAGCGACTGACATTGTTGTGCTGGACAGACCGAACCCGATTAACGGCGCGTTTGTGCAGGGGGCGCTATCTGACGAAGGAGCGGAAAGCTATGTGCACTACATGCCGCTTCCGGTACGGCATGGGATGACGATGGGCGAGCTGGCGCAATATTTCAATCGCGAGCGAAATCTGCATGCTCCGCTGACCGTGGTGAAGATGCAGGGATGGCAGCGCGGCGACTGGTATGACTCAACCGGACTCAGTTGGGTGAATCCTTCACCGAACCTGCGCGATTTAGAAGAAGCGACTCTTTATCCTGCGCTCGGCCTCGTTGAGACGACGAATATCTCGGTAGGGCGGGGAACTGATACGCCATTTGAGATTTTCGGCGCTCCGTGGGTAGATGGGCGCAAGCTTGCGCACGATTTGAATGCGCGGTTCCTGCCGGGTGTCCGTTTTGTGCCTGTCGATTTTACGCCGCAGAAGCCGTATCCCTATGCAGGTGAACTTTGCCATGGAGTTCGTGTGCTGCTCATCGACAGGAATGTTCTGGATTCGCCCGAGCTGGGGATTGAGATTGCAGCTGTTCTACACAGGCTGTTTCCGCAGGATTTCAAGTTGGAGCGCATCGATACGCTGCTTGCGAATCGGGATGTGCTGGAGGCGCTGAGGAAGGGTGTCGATCCATCGAGAATTGCCGAGGATTGGAGATCGTCGCTCGAAGACTTTGAAATGAGGCGCAAGGCGGCTTTGATTTATTGAGTTGTTAAGAATTCGCCTGCATCGCTGAGATTCTTCCTCCCTTCGGTCGTCAGAATGACGGCCCATAGAGATCAGTGGCAGCGATGATAGCCTGTGAGTTATAGCTGTTTGAGATACGCTTTTGCCTGTTCGAGTTCGGGGAATAGTCTTTCGTCGGCCTGGAATTCCCGCGGGTGTACGCAGCGGCGTCCGCTGCGCACTTTGACGGGATGCCTTAGGTGCAGCATTTCGTGGTACATCAGATACTCGATCGCGTAGCGCGGCGTATTTCTGCGGTCGAATACGCGGCTGACCATGATGGTGTTGTGGGCTGCGTCGTAATGGCCAAGGAGACGGCGCGCCTTGTGCTCGCTCCAAGTGAGTAGCGGCCGGCCCAGCAGGCCGTGAAAGAAGCGCTGGTTCAGCGTTTCGAAAACCTCATCCAGATCGTAGACCTCGCCTTTGGCGGTTGAGATTCTTTTTCGTCCCCGTGTCTGGCGGATGCGCTCGGTCTGCCGCATCACGCCTTCGCTCGACGCGAATCGGCGATAACGGGCGTTATGAGTTGGATCGAGCTGCTTGCGGTAAAGCTTGGCAAGCAGGATATGTGCGATGGCGCGGAGGACTGTTTCAGGCGCGCCTTCAAGAAGGTCGGAGAGGTGGACCTTGATCTGACCTTCACGCAGACGGATGGTCGTGTTCAGGCTGGTGAAGCGATAGAAACGAATATGAATGGGTGGGATGGGAGCGCGCGGACGGATGGCGCGATACTCTTCCTCAAACAAACGCGAAAGTTCGGGGTTCACTTAACCTGAGCCTAGCACAGACGGGCTGAATTTTGAGTCATCCGCGATCGTCTTGCTACGACGGGCCTGTACCATTCTTGCCGGCCTGGTCCTTGTGTTCGGCGAAGTATTTTTCCTGATCCTGCTGCAGCGTCTTTGCCTGGTCCCGGATGCTCTGCGCCGCTTCAACGGCGGTCTTGCGGGCAAATTCATAATTCGGATCAGAAGCCGGCTGGAGGAGAACGGGCTCCCACTTGTCACTTTCCGGAACCAACTCTTTCAGGGCCTTGCGCACGTCGGCGTGCTGGCTGTCGTAGGTGTCCAGGTTGTCCTGCAGTTCATCGACGAGTCGAGTGAACTCCTCGATTTTGGCGCGCAATTCCGCTGGGCGGTTCTCTGATCTTTTGTCGGTGGACAGCTGTTTAATTGCGGTGATGCGCTGCTCGACGAATTTTGCCAGGAGCTTGATACGCTCATTGGGCCGGTCACCGAGTTCGCGCACCTGATCGATCTCTTCCTCATTGAGCGGGTCTTTCTGTGACTGCGCCCAGGTCAGAGTTAGGGGAGAGAGTAGCAGGATGGCACTCAGGAATAGAAGAAGGCGGCGCATGACAGCACTCCCTTAATTGCCAAGTTTAGATGCATCTTTCCGTATTTGCACGTTGTAAAGCGTGGAACAAATGGCGGGAAGATAGAATAACGGAGATGAAGTCGCTTTCTATCCGGAAATTCCTGGCCGCTGCAGCGCTGATCGTGTTTGTGATCTTCCCCGGTGCGACGACCGCACATTCGGAGGCGGTGAAAGATCTTCCTAAGCCAACGAATTATGTCAGCGATTTCGCCAATGTCTTGTCTCCGGAAACGAAGCAGGAGCTCAACCAACTGTGCGCGCAGGTGGACCATCAGGCGCATGCACAGATCGCCGTCGTAACGATAAAGACACTCGACGGTGTGCCGATCGAGGATTACGCGGTTCAACTCTGGGATGCGTGGAAGATTGGCCAGAAAGATCGTGGCGTTCTGATACTGCTGGCTGTTCAGGACCGGAAACGATGGATTTCGACGGGATATGGGCTGGAGGCAATCCTTCCGGATTCCCGAGTGGGAGCAATCGGGCGGCAGATGGTGCCGTATCTGCGCTCGGGCGACTACGACGATGCCGTGTCTGTTGCGGTAGACCCGATATCGCAGATCATTGCGCGCGATGCCGGAGTGACCTTGCAGCCCCTCCAAAGGCGTGG